>JACCDX011286527.1_pt1 | contig 59782 bp, 51 predicted proteins | sample 7449681 | NCBI WGS metagenome assembly JACCDX01 (sample SAMN15323450, study PRJNA562643) | freshwater metagenome | isolation source: river surface water | place: USA:Blue River Watershed | collected 2017-08-18
GAACGTCTTCGGGCATGGGTATGCGCTTGACGCGATCACGCGCGGCGTTGACTAGAGTCTCACCCAGCTTTTGGAGAGCGGTACTTTCACGCTTGAGTTGAGATTTGGACGGGCGGTCGTATTGCTGCTCGAATTCACTGGATTGGAATCCGACTGCGCCCCGGTTGGCGTTGGGCATGATGGGCGGCCTATGGCATTCTTAAACGGCTGCTATGATACCCGCTTTGCCTCTGACACCCGGAAAACGCCCCATGACCTCACCATTTTTCAGCCATAGCCAGGATCAGCTCAAAGAGATCGCGCAGGATGTGCTGCGTTTTGCCAAAGAGAAGGGCGCGTCCGATGCGGCCGTCGAGATCAGCGAAGGTCAGGGGCTGTCCGTTACGGTGCGCAAAGGACAGATCGAAACCATCGAGCAGAACAAGGATAAGGGCATCGGTGTCACTGTCTATCTTGGCCGTGATCGCGCGATTCGCCGTGGTAATGCCAGCACATCGGATTTTTCAACACAATCACTCAAAGATACCGTGGAGGCTGCGTACAACATTGCGCGCTTCACCGCTGAGGATGAGTGTGCGGGCCTGCCCGAGGCAGAATTGCTCGAGATGCAACCTCGTGATCTCCAGCTGTTTCATCCCTGGACGCTCACCGCCGAGGAGGCGGTGGTGCTCGCACAGCGTGCCGAGGCGGCTGCCTTTGCGGTCGACAAGCGCATCACCAATAGCGAGGGCGCGAACACTTACGCGCAGCAGTCGCATTTTGTGATGGCTAATACGCGCGGATTTGTCGGCGGTTATCCGTACTCGCGTCATTCGTTGTCGGTGTCGCCGATTGCCGGCAAGGGTAACAATATGCAGCGTGATGATTGGTATTCCTCCGATCGCGATCCTGCAAAGCTGGCCAGACCGGAAGCGATCGGTCGTTATGCTGCTGAACGCGCGCTCTCGCGTCTGAATGCGCGCAAGCTCGATACGCGTAAATGTCCGGTCCTGTTTGAGGCGCCACTCGCAGCCGGGCTTTTGGGCTCGTTTGTTCAGGCTGTATCGGGCGGCGCACTGTACCGGAAATCCACGTTCCTGACTGATTCTCTCGGCACCGCGGTCTTTGGGCCTGACATCCAGATCATTGAAGATCCGCATGCGCCCGGCGCCGTCGGTTCAGCTCCTTTCGATGAAGAAGGTGTACGCACACAGCGCAGAGAGGTGGTCCGCGATGGCATCGTGCAAGGGTATTTCCTCTCGACCTATTCGGCACGCAAGCTTGGCATGCAGACGACGGGTAATGCCGGCGGTTCGCACAACCTGAAAATTCTGTCGTCATACACCCGCGCTGGTGACGATTTCAAAGCGATGCTTAGAAAGCTCGATACCGGTTTGCTGGTCACAGAACTGATGGGGCACGGCGTGAATTACGTCACCGGTGACTACTCGCGCGGCGCTTCAGGCTATTGGGTTGAGCGCGGTGTTATTCAGTACCCCGTCGAGGAAATCACGATTGCCGGCAATCTGAAGGAGATGTTCAGGGACATCGCGGCCATTGGTGATGATGTACTGATTCGTGGCACCAAGCAGACGGGTTCGATCCTGATAGGTAGCATGACCGTCGCTGGCGCCTGATCGGTCAGTATTTCCGCGTTTCTCCGGCATTAGATCACGCAGCGATCGGCACGAAAGTGCCGCGCTGCATCGCTTTCCACCCTTTTGTTTCACGGTTAGTTCATCTTTCGCACCGATGAACTGTCATCGTCAGTTGTTTGCTCTGCACCAAACTGCGTATTCGCAAAATCTCGTGCGAAATTTTCTCTGTGGTTATTCTGCGAGGAAATACCAAGCAACTCGCTCACCCACCATTTCCCTCAAGTTTTTTCTCTGAACTGATGCAGTTTCACCACACCTGTTTCCGCAGGTTTGTATTCATGGTGGCTGCAAGTAATTTTTCTTAGTTGGGCAGAAATGTTTCAGATAGTGCGCGCAAACAACAGATGCGTATTTGCACTGATCTGGCTATTGCTGTCTTTGAAGTCACGCTCCTAGAATTGCCATTGTTTTAACAACGATGGTACGGACTCGCAATAATCCCAATCGGCGGCCCGCACTTTATTTCAGACTGGGAGAAGGGGACACACTCATGACACGTCGTACTTTCATTAAAAAAGCTGCTGCCGGCGCAGCAGCGGGAATCGTTACCGCGCCTGCTATTGCCCAGACTAATCCCACGATCAACTGGCGACTGGCCTCCAGCTTCCCGAAGTCGCTGGACACAATCTACGGTGCTTCCGAAATTCTGGCCAAGCGTGTTGCGCAGCTCACCGATGGCAAATTCAATATTCGTGTATTCCCGGGCGGCGAAATCGTACCGGCACTGCAGGTGCTCGATGCGGTACAGAACGGCACCGTCGAAATGGGGCACTCGGCGTCTTACTACTACTTCGGCAAAGACGCGACTTTTGCATTTGATACCTCGATACCCTTTGGCATGACTTCACGGCAGCAAACCGCCTGGATGGATCAGGGCGGCGGTCGTCAGCTGATGCGCGAGTTCTTCCATGACTACGGCATTGTGAACTTCATGGGCGGTAATACCGGCTGTCAGATGGGTGGCTGGTTCAGGAAGGAGGTCAATACCCCTCAGGACCTGAACGGCTTGAAAATGCGTGTTGGTGGCTTCGCAGGGCGTGTGATGCAGCGTCTGGGCGTGGTACCCCAGCAAATCGCGGGCGGTGACATTTATCCCGCGCTCGAAAAGGGCACGATCGACGCCGCCGAATGGATTGGTCCTTATGACGATGAAAAGCTCGGCTTTAACAAGGTGGCACCGTTTTACTACGCACCCGGCTGGTGGGAGGCCAGCGCGCAACTCTCGTTCTATGTGAGCCAGAAAGAATGGGACAAGCTGCCGAAGGATTATCAGGCGGCACTGGAAGCGGCCACCTATGAGGCTCACGTCACGATGCAGGCGATGTATGACGCACGTAATCCGGCGGCACTGGCCCGACTGCTGAAAAACGGTGTGAAAGTTCGTTCATTCTCGAAGCCGATTCTGGATGCCTGCCACAAGGCGGCGATGGAAGTCTTCGAAGAAGAAGCGGCAAAGAACCCCAAATTCAAGAAGGTTCTGGACCCATGGCGTCGTTTCCGTCAGGATCAGAACAACTGGTATTCGGTGGCCGAGGCACCGATGCAGGGTTATCTGATCAGCCGTAAATAAAACAAATCCTTCTTTAAAAATCCCGCTGAGGCGGGATTTTTTTTGCGTTGTAATTTTTTGGGTGCTGTAGTGGCCTTGTATAGCTAAAGTCCGCTTGCTGCCAGAAAATGGCAGAACACAGCACAATACTTTTCTCTGGTGCGACCCGCCATAAAAAAAGCGCATCACCCCGGATGCGCTTTTAAAGATCTGTCAGCAGCCTGAAGCCGCCGCAGGTGTTTTATTTTTTCGCTGGCTCTGCCGCCATATCAAGCTTGATATCGCCGCTGCCGGTATCGCCGTCGAACGAGAACTCGGCGTTGGTCAGGTCATCCAGACTGTCACCCGACATGTCGATGTTCAGTTCGATTTGTTCCTTCATATCGGTCTTGGTCGCCACCGAAATCAGTGCAGGGAAGGCAATGATCAAAGCCACCATCAACACCTGAATGACGACGAACGGTACCGCGCCCCAGTAAATATCACTGGTTTTGACTTCTTTGGGAGCGACCGAGCGCAGATAGAACAACGCGAAACCAAAAGGCGGGTGCATGAACGAGGTCTGCATGTTCACCGACAGCAGCACGCCAAACCAGATCAGATCGATACCTAATTTGTCAGCGACCGGTCCGACCAGTGGCACCAGAATGAAGGCCAGCTCGAAGAAATCCAGGAAAAAGGCCAGGCCAAAGAACAAGATGTTTACCACGATCAGAAAGCCTGCCGTGCCGCCGGGCAGTGAGGTCAGCAGATGCTCTACCCACAGATCGCCATTCACACCCCGAAACACGAGAGAGAACACGCTCGAGCCGATCAGGATGAACAGCACGAAGCAGGACAGACGCGTGGTGGAATTCATCGCCTGCTTGAGCAGATCGCCTGACAGGCGGCGGTTCATGATGGCTAGGATCATTGCACCCAGCGCACCCATGCCACCACCCTCGGTCGGAGTGGCGATACCCACGAAGATCGTACCCAGCACAAGGAAGATCAGAGCCAGCGGCGGGACCAGCACCAGCACGACTTTTTCGGCCAGCTTGGACAGCAGCCCTAGTTTGAGCTTGCTGTTCAGTATGGCCAGTGTGTAGGTCAGCAACACGGTTACAACGCCACTGTAAACCACCGCCTCGTCGGCCTTCAGGGCAGGCTTGGTGCTCAGATAGAAATTATTGAATAACCAGCCCGCCAGCACGCCCGCAGCAATGACAACGATCAGCGAAATAACACCGCTGCTGCCGTTGTCTTCGCGCAGATTGCGCGCCTCGAGGGGCAAGGCCGGCAGCGCGGTAGGGCGCACCAGCGATACCAGCATGACGTACCCGGCATACATTACTGTCAGCAGCAGACCCGGCAGGAAGGCTGCCTGGTACATGTCACCTACCGAACGGCCCAGCTGGTCTGCCATCACGATGAGAACCAGCGAGGGCGGAATGATTTGCGCCAGTGTGCCGGATGCTGCAATCACGCCCGAGGCGATACGGCGATCGTAACCGTAACGAAGCATAACCGGCAGTGAAATCAGGCCCATGGAGATCACGGAAGCTGCCACGACCCCGGTCGTTGCGGCCAGTAGCGCGCCCACAAAAATTACGGCATAGGCAACGCCACCACGCAGCGGACCAAACAGCTGGCCGATGGTGTCGAGCAAATCCTCCGCCATGCCTGACCGTTCCAGAATCAGGCCCATGAAAGTGAAGAAGGGAATGGCTAGCAGTGTGTCGTTGGCCATAATGCCGAACAAGCGGTTTGGCAGTGCCTGAAGCAGCTCGGGCTTGAGCAGCCCGACCTCAATACCGATCAGGCCGAACAGCAGGCCATTGGCCGCCAAGGAGAACGCGACCGGAAAACCCGATAGCAGGAAAACGACAAGTGCGGCGAACATGACAGGCGCCATGTTCGCAATCAGAAATTCAGTCATGATGGGTCCCGAATGAGATCAGTTCAGATTGTTGGCGGCTTTGATCGCCTCGATTTCTTCAGCCGGCGTGGTGCTTTGCTTTTCGTAGACGCTGGAATCAATTTTTCCCATCAGGAATCCAACGCGCTTGATCAGCTCCGAAATACCCTGAAGGGTCAACAACAGAAAACCAATCGGGATCAGAATTTTTGCGGGCCAGACGATCAGTCCGCCGGCATTGCTGGACACTTCCTGATTGCGTACCGACTCCATCGCAAAAGGCACTGCAAAGTAGAGAATCAGCAGCGTGGCGGGCAGCAGGAAGAAAATGAATCCGAACACATCAACCCAGGCCTGCGTACGTTTTGAAAAACGCCCTACGATGACATCAATGCGGACATGTTCATTGCGGCGCAGGGTGTAGGACGATGCCAGCAAAAAAATGGCACCGAACAGGTACCACTGAATTTCCAGCCAGGCGTTCGAGCTGATATTGAAACTGTATCGGACGATGGCGTTGCCACTGCAAATCAGCACGGCGAGTAACAAGGCCCAACTGATACCCAGACCAATTCGTTCGTTCAGCGCATCGATGTATTTGGATAGAGAGAGTAGAGATGACATGATCGTTTTTCTTTCGCGAAAATTTTCTTAAGAATCAGTACCGTAGTAGCTCTGCCATCATCAGAAACCAGAGGGATGAGGGCAACGATAATGAACTACTGATTTTTCATCCCCGGCGGCCCACCCGTGAAGTATTTGATCAATGACTGTGGATTGCATCAGGGTCTCCTTGATTTTTAATTTTTCACTGCCGGGTTTCGTCACTGCTGCGCATTTCCCCGGGATTGCAAAACCGGGATAAAGGAAGCGGCAAGTGTGAACGAAAATTTAGCCCAGACCGGGATATTGACCCGTGCTGCTCTGCAGCAGCCGACCAATTACCTTATCAATGAATTTATTATTTGGCCGATCCGACGTTTTATCACAACATTGCCACGAAAAAAAAGCATTCGGGCCAGAAGGGGCGCGAATGCTTTGTCCCGGGTCGGGGATTTCAGCTCAGCTGGCTGCGAACCCGCCGGATTGCCAGCCGAACCTGTTCGGGCGCGGTGCCGCCCACATGATTACGGGCGGCAACAGAGCCCTCGAGGGTCAGCACGGCGTGCACATCAGGACCGATCAGCCCGGAAAATTGCCGAAGCTCGTCCGTGGATAATTCGGCCAGATCGCAGCCTCGTTGTTCGCAAGCGCGTACCGCATGCGCAACGGCCTCATGAGCATCCCGGAATGGCAGCCCTTTTTTGACCAGATAGTCAGCAAGATCAGTGGCCGTCGCATAGCCCTGCAGTGCCGCCAGACGCATCGCTTCTGGCTTGACCGTGATACCTCCTGCCATATCGGCAAAAATTCTGAGCGTATCGATTACGGTATCGACGGTGTCGAACAGCGGTTCCTTGTCTTCCTGATTGTCTTTGTTGTAAGCGAGCGGCTGAGCTTTCATCAGGGTCAGCAAGGCCACCAGATGGCCGTTGACCCGTCCGGTCTTGCCGCGTGCCAGTTCGGGTACATCCGGATTTTTTTTCTGCGGCATGATCGACGAGCCGGTGCAGAAACGGTCGGCGATATCAATGAAACCCACGCGCGGACTCATCCAGATCACCAGCTCTTCAGAAAGCCGGGAGATATGCGTCATGATCAGTGCGGCGGCCGCGCAAAATTCAATCGCAAAATCCCGGTCGGAGACGGCATCGAGCGAGTTGTGGCAAACGTCCTCAAATCCCAGCGTCCTGGCCACTCTTTCCCGATCGATCGGGAAGGTCGTGCCGGCAAGCGCCGCCGCACCCAGCGGCAGTCTGTTGACCCGTTTACGGCAGTCCGCCATACGTTCGGCGTCACGACCGAACATTTCGACATAGGCCAGCATGTGGTGACCAAAAGTCACCGGCTGAGCGACCTGCATATGCGTAAAGCCGGGCAGGATGGTGTCGGTATTTTTCTCGGCGAGATCTACCAGCGCGATACGCAGACCGCGCAGCAGTACCAGAATGTCGTCGATGGCAGTGCGCAGGTAAAGGCGAATGTCGGTGGCGACCTGATCATTGCGCGAGCGGCCAGTGTGCAGGCGCTTGCCGGCGTCCCCGACCAGTTCAGTCAGGCGCTTTTCGATATTGAGGTGCACATCTTCCAGATCGAGCAGCCATTCAAATTTTCCGTCAGCGATTTCAGCCTGTATCTGTCCCATGCCGCGCTGGATATCCGCTAAATCCTGGCTGCTGATGATCTTTTGATGCGCCAGCATCTCAGCATGCGCGAGCGAACCCTGAATATCAACGCTGGCGAGCCGGTGGTCAAAGAACACCGATGCGGTGTAGCGCTTGACCAGATCGGATACGGGTTCAGAGAACCGTGCGGACCAGGCTTCGCTTTTTTTTGAAAACTGTTCTGTCATAAATAAGTAAGTTGTTTCTGAGGCTTTGGTTTTCCAGAGTCCCGCGATTATAGAGGATGGACTTTCAGCTTAACCGGTGTTGCGCAACCCGGCCGCGATACCGTTAATGGACAAATGGATGCCGCGATGCACACGAATATCCGGTTCCCGGCCCTGATTTTTCCAGCTGCGGTGACGTTTGATCAGCTCGACCTGCAAGTGGTTGAGCGGATCAAGGTAAGCGAAGCGGTTCTTGATGGAGCGTGCCAGTGTCGGATTGTTTGTCAGACGCTCTCGTGATCCGGTGATCAACGACAGTGCTTCAGTCACCAATTCATGTTCCGCGACGATGCGTTTGAAAATCGCATCGCGTAATTTTTTATCTGCCACCAGGCTGGCGTAGCGCGATGCGACAGCCAGATCGGTCTTCGATAACACCATGTCCATGTTGGACAGCAGCGTGGAAAAGAAGGGCCACTCTTTTAGCATCGCACGCAGCAGGCTTAATTTTTTGGTGCGTGATTCGCCTTCATTGAGCCAGATATGGACAGCACTGCCAAAGCCGTACCAGCCCGGCAGCAGCAAACGGCATTGCCCCCACGAGAATCCCCAGGGAATCGCCCGCAAATCTTCGATGCGCCGTGTCGATTTGCGTGATGCTGGCCGAGAACCGATATTGAGTTCGGCAATCTCGGCAATCGGCGTGGCTGCAAAAAAATAATCGGTAAAGCCTGGTGTCTCATAGACCAGATCACGGTACGCACGGTACGCGTGACCGGACAAAATTTCCATTACCCCTTCGAACTCGGCCAGTCGCCGGGTATATTTGCTGTCAGTTTTTTCCGGTGTCAGGCTGGCTTCCATGACCGCTGCGACCACGAGTTCCAGATTGCGTCGGCCGATCTCGGGATTGGAAAATTTCGATGCGATGATTTCGCCTTGTTCTGTCAGCCGGAATTGACCATTCACCGTGCCGGCAGGTTGCGCCAGAATCGCCTCGTGGCTCGGGCCGCCCCCGCGGCCCACCGTGCCGCCCCGGCCGTGGAACAGCCGCAGCTTCACATCGTGGCGGCGGAACACCTGCACCAGACCGACTTCGGCTTTGTACAGTTCCCAGTTCGATGTCAGGAAGCCGCCATCTTTGTTCGAATCCGAATAACCCAGCATCACTTCCTGCAAATCACCCTGGCGACTGACCAGTTCGCGTATGCCGGGAACCGACAGCATACCGTCCATGATCTCGGGGGCATTGCGCAAATCCGGAATGGTCTCGAACAATGGGATCACCATCAACTCGGCCTCGGCAACGGTACTGCCATCACTCGTGTGCAGCAAGCCGGTTTCTTTTTGGAGCAGGAATACCTCCAGCAAATCTGACACGGTTTCGGTATGAGAGATGATGTAGTTGCGTATCGCGCGATGGCCGAATTGCTCGCGAACGGCTTTTGCCATGCGCAGTACGGAAAGTTCGGAATTCGTTTCGTGCGAATAGCTGAGGTAGGGCGAGTACAGCAGTCGGGGTTGTGCCAGCTCTGCCAGCAACAAGCTGCGCTTCGCTGCCTCGTCCAGCGCCGCGTAATCAGCGACCACGCCTGCCGCACGGAAAAGCTCGGTCAGCACGCGCTCATGGACATCCGAGCTCTGGCGCATGTCCAGGGTCGCCAGATGAAAACCAAAAATGTCTGCCGCGCGTCGCAGTGTGTTGAGCCGCGGGCGGATTAATGGCAGCCCATGATGGGCACGCAGCGAATCGGCAATCACATCCAGATCGGTAATGAATTCAGCCGCATCATGGTAGGGCGCGAGCGCGCCAACCTCCTGCCGCAAAATATTCTGTACGCCGAGCTTGCGGGCTGTCGCCGCCAGACGTGCGTACACAGTGATCAGTGCGCGCCGGTAGGGCTCGTCGGTGCGGTGGGGCGAATGATCTGGCGATGCATCTGACATGGCCTGCAGTGCCGGGCTCACGGACACCAGCAGCGTCGAGATCGACAACTCCGCGCCAAGCGCATGCACTTCTTCGAGGTAAAAATCCAGAATCGTTGTGGATTGGCGCGACATCGCCCGTGTCATCGTGGATGCGTTGACATTCGGATTACCGTCCCGGTCGCCACCGATCCAGCTGCCCATTTGCAGAAAAGGCGGCAGTGACTGGCGGCGATTGTGCGGATACTGCGCGCTGATTTCCGATTCGATGTCATCCATCAGACCGGGCAGCTCACGCAAGAAGGTGATCCGGTAGTAGGAGAGCGCATTTTCGATCTCGTCATCGACCGTGAGCTTCGAGTAGCGAAGCATGCGCGTCTGCCAGAGCTTGGCAACTTCGGCATGAAGCATTTCGGTATTGCGATTTTTTTCCGATGCAGTCATCGGCAGATCGCGTGCTGCCAGCAGCCGGGCAACCTCACGACCGGCATCCAGAATACTTTTGCGTTGCACCTCGGTGGGATGCGCGGTCAACACCGGTGAGATCAGCGCATCGTTAAAAAACGACTGCACCGCCTTGCCCGACACGCCGGCCGTATCGAGTTTGTGCAGCGTGGCAGCCACGCTGCCTGCCTGTGGCGCAGAACCTGCGAGCAGATAGGCGCGCCGGCGCCGGTTGTGATGCTGGTCTTCGGCGATATTAGCCAGATGAGAGAAATACGAAAATGCGCGGACAACCGAATTGGTCTGATCGCGGGGCAGCTTTTTCAGCAGCCGGTCAAGATCGGCGCCGGCCTGGGGATCGGATTCACGCCGAAATCTTACGGCCGTCTGCCGTATGGTCTCAACGACTTCAAAGACGGTTTCACCCTCCTGGTGCCGGATGACTTCTCCGAGCAAACGCCCGAGCAGCCGGATATCTTCCTTCAGTGGCGCATCCTTGTCAGCGGTCCGTTTTGTACTTGCGGGTGTTTTTTTGGTTGGCATGGGCAGGGGCTGTTTGAGTCGGTCGATCGGTGGGTCGGGGGCGGTACGCATGTTAAAATCCGCCGAATTTTTAGTGGCAAGCACCGGGTCGTCTGCGCAGAGCCTCTTCGCACGATTCCCGCTTCAGAGAGGTCGCATTGAACGCTTCATTTTCCGGAAAACTGGTCATCGCCTCACGCGAGAGCCGGCTAGCCATGTGGCAGGCTGAGCATGTGCGCGCGCGATTGCTCGAATTATATCCGCACAGCACCGTAGAAATTCTCGGCATGACCACGCGTGGCGATCAGATTCTGGACCGAACCTTGTCCAAAGTGGGCGGTAAGGGTCTGTTCGTCAAAGAGCTCGAAGTCGCGATGCAAAACGGCGAAGCGGATCTGGCCGTTCACTCTCTCAAAGACGTGCCGATGGAATTACCCGAGGGCTTCGAGCTGGCCGCCATTCTGGAGCGGGAAGACCCGCGCGATGCGTTTGTTTCTAACGACTACGCGCGTCTGGCCGATCTGCCGGATGGCGCCATTGTCGGCACCAGCAGTTTGCGCCGGCAGGCCCTGATTTCTGCCCGTTATCCGAAACTGGTCATTCAGCCGCTGCGCGGCAACCTCGATACCCGTCTGGGCAAGCTGGACCGGGGCGAATACGCGGCCATCATCCTCGCCGCCGCCGGTTTGAAGCGTCTGGGCATGGCCTCCCGCATCCGCTCCGTCATTGAGCCCGAAGACAGTCTGCCCGCACCGGGGCAGGGTGCCATGGCCATCGAAATTCCTGCCGGTCGTACCGATCTGCAGCAACTGCTTGAACCGCTCAACCATCCTGATACCGCCCATGCTGTTCGTGCGGAGCGGACGTTGTCCCTGGCTTTCGGCGGCAGCTGCCAGATTCCGCTCGCCGCATTTGCCACGGTTGACCAGGGCGCCATGCATCTGCGAGCGATGGTCGCCACACCGAACGGCAAACGCATTGCTCGCGCTGAAATCAATGGCGAGGCAACGGCGCCGGAATCACTGGGCCGGCAAATTGCCAGTCTGCTGGAATCGCAGGATGCGCGCTCGATTCTCGCCGAATGCAAGGCTGACGAGTAAAAGCCCCGATCTTTTCAGATCGGGCAACACCGGTCCCTCTGTAAGGTGGCTCTCATGCAGCACTCCGACAGGCCTGTGATCATCACCCGACCGCTGGCGCAAGCCGGACCGCTGGCTGCAAAGTTGCAGGCCAGCGGCGTTACTGTGCGCATTTTCCCGCTCCTCGATATCCAAAGCCTGCCCGACACCCGTGAGCTGCGCGAAAAGCTGGGCAGGCTGAGCGATTACGCAATGGTCGCCTTCGTCAGTCCGAATGCCATTGACGCCGCCTTCGAGCATATCGTCGAATGGCCTGATTCGGTCATCGCCGCCGTGGTCGGCGAAGGCAGCCGGCAGGCGCTGGCCCAACACGGGCTGACCCCTGACAAAGCCCGCATTGTCAGTCCGACCAATCTGCAGCGCACCGATTCCGAAACGCTGCTTGAAGTGCTGGATCTTTCCGCGCTTGCCGGGAAAAAAATACTCATCGTTCGTGCCGAGACCGGCCGTGAGTTGCTCTCTGACCGTTTGCGTGACGCCGGAATTCATGTGGAACAAATCGCTGCTTATCGCCGCGGCCCGCCGGTAATGGACGATGCGCGCTCGTCTGAGCTCAAGGAGTTGCTTGCCGGTTCCTGCGACTGGGTGATCACCAGCTCCGAAGCCCTGCGCTACCTGAAGGAGATGACGTTGGCGGTCATGGGTGAGGAGGGCTGGCAACGTTTGTTGGAAAGTTCGCTGATCGTTCCGCATGAGCGAATTGCACAGACAGCTGAATCACTCGGCTTTCAATACCTCAAACGCACTGGATCAGGCGACGAAGCCCTGATTGCCGCGATACAATCCCGCTCATGAGTGAACATCGCGACAAATCCACGGTGAACGAATCCACAACCGAACAGACGGCCGCAGCTGCAGCCGAATCGGCATCGTCATCCTCTGCTGCGCCACCCACAGCGCCATCGCCCGCTGAAGCTTCAGCAGAGGCCGATGCGCTCAGGGCCGCGTCGTCGCCCAACTGGGCCTTGCCCGGCCTCCTGCTTCAGCCGGCATTCCGGCTGAAGCTCGTCATCGGTGTGCTCGCGCTGCTGCTGGCACTGCAATGGTGGAACGCCCGTACCGATGTGACCGACCTGCGTCGCGAGGTTGCGCAGCGGCTTCAGACGGGTGAACAAACCAACAGTCAAACTAAACTGATCGCCAGCCGTGTCGATGACGAGCTCAAGGTCTTGCAGGGCAAAGTCGCTGTGCTCGAGGCAAAGCAGATCGAGTCCCAGGGTCAGCAGCTGGCGCTGGAGCAGCTCTATCAGGATCTCGCCAAAAACCGCGATGACTGGGCGCTGGCCGAGATCGAGCAAGTCCTCTCGACCGCCAGCCAGCAGCTGCAGTTGGCCGGCAATATCCGCGGTGCCCTGATCGCTTTGCAGAATGCCGATGCCCGCCTCTCGCGTGCCGATCGCCCGCAGTTCATCGCGATTCGCCGTGCGATTGCCAAAGACATGGAAAACCTCAAGAGCCTGCCGAATGTTGACCTGACCGGCATCGCTCTGCGCCTCGACACGCTGGTCGCCGAGATCGACAGCATGCCCTTGCTGGCCGATGAAAAGCCCGCTCAACTGGCACCTCCGAACAAGACCCGTCCGGTGCCCTCGCCGGCTGCCGGTTCGGCCGCATTATCCGCCGCGCCTGTGGCGGCAGATGACTGGCGCAGCCGCTGGCTGAACCGCTGGCATAGCTGGAGCAGCGACCTCTGGCGTGACATACGTGATCTGGTGCGCATACGCACGGTGGGTTCACCCGAAGCATTGCTGCTGTCGCCGGGCGAGGCTTTTTTTGCGCGGGAAAACCTGAAACTCCGCTTGCTGAATGCCCGCCTTGCGCTGCTCTCGCGTAACGACGCCGCCTTCCGAAGCGACCTGGCCGAGGCTGATCGCGCGCTGACCCGCTACTTCGATACGCGTGCGCGTCAGACGCAGGCCGGACGCGAGCAAATCCGGCAGCTGCAGGAGAGTGTGCTGAACATCGAAATGCCGACCCTCTCGCACAGCCTCAATGCCGTGCGTCAGTCGCGGTCCCGGCCCTGATCCGAGGCACGCCCATGCGTTTTTTTCTCTGGATCCTGACATTGTTCGCCACCGCCATCGGGCTAGCGGTGCTGGCGCGCTTCAATCCCGGTAACGTAGTGTTTTTTTATCCACCTTACCGGGTAGATGTATCGCTCAATTTTTTCATCATCGTGACGGTCGCGCTGTTTGCGCTTTTGTTCGTGATTGTCAGCACCGTGCGCACCACGCTAGCGATGCCCCGGCGGGTCGAACAGTATCGCGCCACACGCCAGCTGCGCGAATCCGGACGTGCATTGCAAGAGTCGCTCAAAGCTTATCTGGAAGGTCGCTTCGGTCGTGCCGAAAAATCCGCGACCCGCGCCTCGCTGGCCCCGGAATATGCTGGTTTGGCTGCGCTGATCGGCGCGCGTTCTGCGCATCGTTTGCAGCAGAATCGACGCCGTGACGATTGGCTGGAGTCGGCAAAATCAGATAGCAGCTTACGTACCGCTCGCCTGATGACAACGGTGGAGCTGCTGGCTGATGACAACCGACAGATCGATGAGGCACTCGCCGCGATATCGGAACTCAACAGCCATGGCATCAAGCATGCGCAAGCCCTACGTCTGGCCTTGCGTGTGCATCAGAGCGCGCGCAACTGGCCCGAAGTGCTGCGGCTGGTGCGTTTGCTCGATAAGCACGATGCCTTGCATCCCACGCTCTCGCGTCGATTGCGCGACATGGCCTATGAAGCGCTGCTGCCCACAGCAGCGGAAGATCCCGAATCGCTTCGCAAGCTCTGGTCCTCAGTCGCCTCTGCCGATCGCCTCAGCCCCGGCGTTGCCGCAGCGGCCGCTGATGCCTTCATGAAAATCGGCCGGCAACAGGAAGCCGCGGACATCATCGAAAAAGCACTCGCCGTCCAATGGGATGCAAGGCTGCTGCGGGCTTATCGCCAGTGCGCCGCGCCGGAGGGTTCGGCAACTTTGCTGGCCCAGATCGAACATGGAGAGCATTGGGCGCGCGAGCGTCCGAACGATGCTGACCTGGCGCTAGTGTTGGGCGCTCTGTGCCTGAAACAAAAACTCTGGGGCAAGGCACAGCGCTATCTTGAACAGGCACTCTCTGACAGCAGTGACCGCGCGATTGCTCAGGAAGCTCATTTGCGGCTCGCTCAGATGCATGAGGCGCTCAATCAGACTGAGGCCGCAGCAACGCATTATCGCCAGTGCGCGCTCACCACCCAGCGCAGCAACAGCAAAACCCGGGAGACTCTGTAAGCGGATGGAAAGCCGGGCCCGCTATAATCGCGGGTTTTGAATTTCCACACTCTCCCGAGGTAAGCCATGAGTCTCAACGACGTTCCGTCAGGTCGCGACCTGCCACATGATTTCAACGTGATCATTGAAATCCCGATGAATGCCGATCCGATCAAGTATGAAGTTGACAAGGAATCCGGCGCGCTCTTCGTCGACCGCTTCATGGGTACGTCGATGCACTACCCCTGTAACTATGGCTATGTGCCGCACACTATCGCCGACGACGGCGACCCGGTCGACGTGCTGGTCATCACGCCTTTCCCGCTGATTCCCGGCGTCGTCGTTCGCTGCCGTCCTATCGGTGTGCTTAAGATGACCGACGAATCCGGCGGCGATGCCAAGGTCCTCGCCGTACCCGTCGACAAGGTGCTGCCGATTTACACTCACTGGCAAAAGCCCGAAGACATGAACGAACTGCGCCTGAAGCAGATTCAGCACTTCTTCGAGCACTACAAAGATCTGGAACCTGGTAAATGGGTGAAGGTCGAGGGCTGGTTTGGTCCCGCCGATGCTCAGGCCGAGATCATGAATGGTGTTGAGGCTTACAAACGCGCGGCGAGCAAGCCGAACTTCTGATGTCATCAGTGGCAGCCGGGTGGCGTTCATCCGGCTGCACAAAGGCTTGATTTAGTTAGGCCATGCGTCTGTCACACTTCATTAAAATTTTTCGGGAAAATCCGCCTCATCGCCGAAACGGATTGCGGTCGTTCAGTTCGTCCATGTAGGCAGCAATACCCTGGCCTTCCTGAGCCAGAAAGCGCTCCACCGCATCGGCAAAGCCCGGGTGGGCAAGCCAGTGCGCGGAGCACGTTTGTTGAGGCAAAAACCCGCGCGCCATCTTGTGCTCGCCCTGAGCACCGCCTTCGAAAGAGGCGATTTTTTCACTGATACAAAACTCCAGCGGCTGGTAATACGCTGTCTCGAAATGCAGGCAGGGATGCTGTTCAATCGCCCCCCAGTAACGTCCGTACAAGGCCTGGTTATCATGAATCAGCAGCGATGATGCAATCGGCTTTGACTCTCGTTCTGCGATCACCAACAGAATATTCTCCGGCATGCTCTCGCCGATGCGCAGAAAAAAATCCAGATTCAGGTAGGGCGTTGAATAGTGTGCGCTGTAAGTGTGGTCATAGCAGCGCTTGAAAAACCTCCAGTCTTCCTCGCGCAGATCACGGCCCCGCAACTGGCGCAGCGTGATGCCGGCCTCATGCACCTTGCGTCGCTCCGCGCGTATATTTTTGCGCTTCTTTGGGTCCAGGGTGTCGAGAAATTGTGCGAAATCCGCATAGCCCTGGTTCTGCCAGTGAAACTGCACACCATGGCGCAGCATGAAACCAGCCGCTTCCAGTTGCCGCGCCTGATCGGCCGGCGGGTAGAGGATGTGGGTCGATGACAAGGCCGTGGCCTGCTGAACCTGCAGCAGTGCCTGTACCAGCGCGGTGCGCGCGTTGTCATTGCGTGCCATCAGCCGTGCACCGGTCACGGGCGTGAAAGGAATAGCCGACAAAAGCTTGGGATAGTACTCAAGGCCATTGCGCCGGTAAGCGTCGGCCCATGCCCAGTCGAACACATACTCGCCGTAGGAGTGAAATTTTGCATACAGTGGCAGCGCCGCTTCGAGTACATCGTCCCGCCAAAGGGTCAGGTACTGGGGTTGCCAGCCTGTGTCCTCGCTCGCGCTGCCGGATTCATGCAGCGCATGCAGGAAGGCGTAAGAAAGGAAGGGATTGGCGTCCGGCTGCTGTCGTACCAGCTCGTCCCATGCCGCCTGTCCAGCCTCGGCCAGAGAGGAAAGCACACGCGTGCGATAATTCGGGTTTTGCAGGATCGGCTTCATTGAAGCAGAGGTCTCATTCTTTCTTTGCAGCCTGATTTGCATCCTGATTCAAGGCCATGACAGTCAACGTAGCCATCGCACAAATCAACAGCACCGTCGGAGATCTGGCGGGCAACGCACAGCGCATCGCTGATTTCGCGCGTCGCGCAGCAAGCCAGGGTGCCGACATCGTTCTCACACCGGAATTGTCGCTGGTCGGTTACCCGCCGGAAGACTTGTTGTTACGCCGGTCATTCTACGCAAAATCCGATATCGCGTTGCAGGCGCTGGCTACCGAGCTGGCCGCACTCGTCGATTTGCATGTGATTGTCGGCCATCCGCTGACGCGCAATGGGGCCAATTACAACGCTGCATCCGTGCTCTGCAATGGCAAGGTTATCGCGACCTATTGCAAACAGGCGCTGCCCAATTACACCGTCTTTGATGAGAAACGCTATTTCACCCCGGCCGATGAGGTCTGCGTTTTTACCGTTAAGGGCACGCGCTTTGCGCTGAACATTTGCGAAGATACCTGGTTCCCCGACATGCCGGCTAAAGCGCGTGCGGCCGGTGCCGAAGTTTTGCTGGTGCCCAATGCATCGCCTTATCACATGAACAAGCAACACCTCCGGCAAGAGGTCATGCGCGAGCATGTCAGCCGTCAGGGATTGTCGCTGGTCTATGCCAATCTGTTCGGCGCGCAGGATGAACTGGTCTTTGATGGCGCATCTTTCGTCCTCAATGCCAGCGGTGAAACGTGCGCGCAACTTCCTTCTTTCGAAGAAGAGCTGACCATCGTCTCGTTTGAAGGTCCGGAGCCGCAAAAGCAAACGCTGGCACCGATGTTGTCCGTTGAAGCACAGGTCTATGCAGCGCTGGTGACCGGCGTTCGCGATTACATCGGCAAGAACGGTTTTCCCGGCGCCATCCTTGGTTTGTCAGGTGGTGTTGACTCCGCACTCACGCTGGCGATTGCGGTCGATGCGCTCGGCGCCGATAAAGTGCGCGCCGTGATGATGCCTTCGCCGTACACCGCCGAAATCTCATGGATTGATTCGCGCGACATGGTGGCACGCCTCGGTGTGCGCTATGACGAAGTACCCATCAACATCTGCTTTGATGCGTTCCGCAGCGCACTGGCGTTCGAATTCGACGGCCTGCCCGAAGATGCTACCGAAGAAAACATTCAGGCACGCATACGCGGCACCTTGCTGATGGCCTTGTCCAACAAGACCGGCGCAATCGTTCTGACCACAGGTAACAAGAGCGAAATGGCCACCGGCTACTGCACCCTGTATGGCGATATGGCGGGCGGCTATGCGGTGATCAAGGACATCGTAAAGACCCTGGTCTATCGGCTTTGTGATTATCGGAATAGCATTTCCCCCGTGATCCCCGAGCGCATCCTGACCCGCGCACCCTCGGCCGAGCTGCGACCCAATCAGACCGACCAGGATTCGCTGCCCCCCTATGAGGTGCTGGATGGCATCCTGCGCCTTTACATGGAAGAGGGGCAGGGCGTTGCAGAACTGCTGGCAGCGGGGTATCGTAAGGAAGACATTGAGCGTATTACCCGTCTGATCAAGATCAACGAGTACAAGCGCCGCCAGGCACCGGTCGGTCCACGCGTGACGCACCGCGCTTTCGGCCGGGACTGGCGCTACCCGATTACCTCGAAGTTCAGAGAATAAATTCAAAGACTAACCATCCGACAGGAGCATGCCGTGAAGCAGATCACCGCCATCATCAAACCCTTCAAACTCGACGAAGTTCGTGAAGCCCTCGCTGGTGTGGGCGTGACCGGTCTGACCGTGACTGAAGTCAAGGGCTTCGGTCGCCAGAAAGGACACACCGAGCTCTATCGCGGTGCTGAATATGTCGTGGATTTTCTGCCGAAAGTGAAGATCGAAGCCGTCGTCAGCGATGATGTCGTTGAACACGCGGTTGAAGCAATCATCAAGGCCGCGCGTACCGGCAAAATCGGTGATGGCAAGATTTTTGTGCGATCGGTCGAGCAGGTGATTCGTATCCGCACCGGTGAGACCGGCGCCGAGGCGGTCTGATCAGCCCTTCAGCAGCACCATCAACGCGCCGCTGCCCCCATCGGCGGCGCGTGCCTGACAAAAGGCAATTACTTCATTTTTCTGCACCAGCCAGTTTCTGACTTTGCTTTTCAGGACGGGCGTCTTGTTGACCGAGCCCAGCCCTTTGCCATGGATGATGCGTACGCAGCGTAATCCGCGTCGCACCGACTCGCGCAGGAATATGGCCACCGCCTCGCGTGCCTCATCGGTGCGCAGGCCATGCAAATCCAGCTGACTCTGCGTCACCCATCCGCCGCCACGCAATTTGCGCAAAACATCCGGACCGATACCACTGCGCGCATAGCTGAGCGCTTCATCCGTCTCAAGCAGGGTGTCGATGCTGAATTCATCGGACAGCGATTCCTGCAGCACAGCTTCATCATCGGCGATGCGCTGGTGCGGTATCGGCAGCGGAGGCTCGGGCGGCAGTTCCACCCGGGGCGGCACCTTCAGGGGCTGGACTTCGCCGACACTGGCGCGAAACAGATTCGCTTCGCGTGCCAGCTGTTCTTCACGCTCACGCTGCCGGCGCTCCGCCTCTGCTTTGGCGGCGGCCTGTTCGCTCAGCCGCTTTTGCAGTGACTTGAGTTCGTTGAAGTCTTTCATCAGCACTGCCCCTGTAGCCAACCCCCGCGGAAACCTGCGCGACGCCGGAAATCTGATCCCGGTTTTTTACTCCAGGCTTTCCAGATAGCGCTGTGCATCCAGCGCTGCCATACAGCCCGTGCCGGCGCTGGTGATCGCCTGACGGTAGATGTGGTCCTGCACATCACCGGCAGCGAATACGCCTTCGATACTGGTCATGGTCGCCATGCCTTCAAGGCCACTGCGGGTGACGATGTAGCCATTGCGCATCTCCAGCTGACCATCAAAGATGCTCGTATTGGGTTTGTGTCCGATCGCGATGAACAGACCGTGCAGGGTCAGAGGACGAGTGCTGCCGTCGGTCGTGGATTTGATGACGACGCCGGTCACGCCGCTGTCATCGCCAGTCACGGAATCCAGCGTGTGATTCCAGAGGATCTCGACCTTGCCCTCGGCCGCTTTGGCCATCAGCCGATCGATCAGGATGGGTTCGGCGCGAAACTTGTCGCGACGATGAATCACCGTCACCTTGCTGGCGATATTGGACAGGTACAGCGCTTCCTCCACCGCCGTGTTGCCGCCACCGACCACCGCCACTTCCTGATTGCGATAGAAAAAACCATCGCAGGTGGCGCAGGCCGATACGCCTTTGCCCATGAATTTCTCTTCCGAAGGCAGGCCGAGGTACTGGGCCGAAGCGCCGGTGGCGATAATCAGCGCGTCGCAGGTATAGCTGCCCGAGTCGCCTTCAAGCCGGATAGGCTTTTCTTTCAGGTGCGTGGTGTGGATGTGATCAAAAATGATTTCGGTCTTAAAGCGTTCCGCATGCTGCAACAGTCGCTGCATGAGCTCCGGGCCCTGCACGCCCATGGGGTCGCCGGGCCAGTTCTCGACATCGGTGGTTGTCATCAGCTGCCCGCCCTGTTCGACACCGGTGATCAGCACCGGATTGAGGTTGGCGCGCGCGGCGTAAACTGCTGCGCTGTAGCCTGCGGGGCCGGAACCGATGATGAGTACACGTGCATGTTTGGTGCTGGACATAGAGGTCTTCTGAAATGGACAATAATTACGCGCAAGGCGAGGGGCTTTGGGCTTGAGGAGAACAGGCTTCCGAGAGGGAGTATCATCCTGACCTGATTCGTGCGATAGTGCCGCCGAAATCAGGCCTAAATTATAGATGAACTGCCGCACACTCACCCGCGCTGCCGGAATTCTGCTCTGTCATGACCCGAACCACCACAACCTACACTCGCACACCTCCGGCGCCACCGCCTGATCCCTTGCCCAATCGGCTGATCCGTCTGCTCTCGGAGGCTCGCTGGCTGATATTTGCGGTCGTATGCGCCTACCTGACCTTGGCGCTGTTTACCTATTCGCCCTGCGACACGACTTGGTCCACCACGGGCGAGCTGGATGAATGTACCCGTCATGCGCGCAACATTCGCCCGGACAACTGGGGCGGTACCGCGGGCGCTCAGCTATCCAGCATGATGCTGCTGGTTTTCGGTTTTTCTGCTTGGTGGTTCAGTATTGCCCTGCTGGCTTCGGTCTGGGTCAGCTACCGGGATCTTGCGCGGCGCTTTCTGCTGAAAAAAGAACCCGAAAAACCTCACCGCTATGAAGCCGCCATCCGTGGTGTCGGCTTCGTCCTTTTGATGCTGGGCAGTTCCGGGCTTGAACATATCCGGATGCACTCATGGAAATTCACCTTGCCCAAAAAGCACGGTCATGGTGGGGTGATCGGTGAAGAGTTCGGTGGATTCGTACAGAGTACTTTCGGTTTTGATGGCGGCACCTTGTTACTGTTGCTGATTTTCGGTCTGGGTTTTAGCTTGTGCTTTCATGTGTCCTGGATGGCGGTTGCCGAAAAGCTTGGCGGTGGCATAGAAACCTTCGCGCAATGGGTCGCTGCCCGCTACTCCGCCGCTGAAGATCGCAAGGCAGGACAGGAAGCGGCGGTCAAACGCGAGGAAATCGTGGTTCAGGAGCGTGCACGTATCGTCGAATCGCATACGCCCATACAAATCGTGCCGCAAGTCGTTTCGGTGCCTAAATCGGAACGCGTGGAAAAGGAAAAGCAGGTCTCCCTGTTCCTCGACATGCCCGATACCAACCTGCCGCCGCTCTCGCTGCTGGATGAAGCGCCAGCAGAACAGGAAACGGTCACGGTTGAAACGCTGGAATTCATCAGCCGTCTGATCGAGAAAAAACTGTCGGACTTCGGTGTCGAAGTCAAAGTCGTCGCGGCCTATCCCGGTCCCGTCGTTACCCGCTATGAGATCGAGCCGGCCACCGGCGTCAAGGGCAGCCAGATCGTGAACCTCGCCCGAGACCTTGCGCGTGCGCTGTCACTGACGTCGATTCGTGTCGTCGAGACGATCCCCGGCAAAAATTACATGGGTCTGGAATTGCCCAACCCAAAGCGCCAGATTGTGCGTTTGTCCGAAATCGTTGGCTCGAAGGTCTATAACGACAATACCTCGCTGCTCACCATCAGTCTGGGCAAAGATATTGCCGGCAACCCTGTGGTCGCCGATCTCGCCAAGATGCCGCACCTGCTGGTCGCCGGCACCACCGGCTCCGGTAAATCGGTGGGCATCAATGCGACCATCCTTTCGCTGCTCTACAAGGCTGATCCAAATCAGGTACGGCTGATTCTGATTGATCCGAAGATGCTGGAACTTTCGATCTATGAGGGTATTCCGCATCTGCTGGCGCCGGTGGTCACCGACATGCGTCAGGCGGGTCATGCGCTCAACTGGGCCGTGAATGAAATGGAGCGGCGCTACAAGCTGATGTCCAAGCTGGGCGTGCGTAACCTGTCAACCTACAATCAGAAAATTGCAGACGCGGAAAAGAAAGAAGAAAAAATCCCCAATCCCTTCAGTCTCACGCCCGATGCGCCTGAGCCACTGGAGAAATTGCCAACCATCGTCATCGTCATCGATGAGCTTGCCGATCTGATGATGGTCGTGGGTAAAAAAGTGGAAGAGCTGATCGCCCGTATCGCGCAAAAAGCACGCGCAGCCGGCATTCATCTGATACTCGCCACCCAGCGTCCTTCGGTGGACGTGATCACCGGTCTGATCAAGGCCAATATTCCCACGCGTATCGCTTTTCAGGTCTCCAGCAAGATCGACTCCCGCACCATCCTCGATCAGATGGGTGCAGAAACCTTGCTCGGTATGGGCGACATGCTCTACCTGCCACCGGGCACCGGCCTACCGGTGCGTGTGCATGGCGCTTTTGTGTCGGACGACGAAGTGCATCGCGTCGTTGATCATCTCAAATCACAGGGTGAGCCCAACTACATCGAAGGCATACTGGAGGGCGGAACGACTGAAGACGGTGGTGATCTCGGTGGTGTGGGTGAACCTAGTGGTGAAGCCGATCCGCTCTATGATCAGGCAGTCGCTGTCGTTCTCAAAAACCGTCGCGCATCGATTTCACTGGTGCAGCGACATTTGCGCATCGGCTACAACCGTGCCGCACGCCTGCTCGAGCAAATGGAGCAGAGCGGTGTGGTCTCCACCATGCATTCCAATGGCAACCGCGACATTCTTGTTCCCAATACCAATGCAGAGTAAACGCTTGCAACAACTGATTCTACTGACCGGCTTGCTGTGCGCGTCCTGGACACTTCAGGCTGCCGCACTCGATCAGTTCAAGGCCTTTGTGGCGGCAACCAAAAGTGCGCGCGGTGAATTCACCCAGCGGCTGGTGAAAGAAGAGGGGGGCAAGCTTCAAACCTCGAATGCCTCGTCCGGCAGCTTCCAGTTTGCTCGGCCCGGCAAGTTCATCTGGGTTTACCACAAGCCTTACGAGCAAATCCTGCAAGCCGATGGCGACAAGCTCTACGTTTATGACAAAGACCTTAATCAGGTCACCGTCAGAAAACTGGGTAATGCGATCGGATCCTCGCCCGCTGCAATTCTGTTCGGCAGCAATGATCTGGAAAAAAACTTCAACCTGTCCGAAGGTGGAACGCGCGACGGTATCGAATGGCTGCAAGCGATCCCGAAAACCAAAGACACTAATTTTGAAAAAATCGGCATCGGCCTGAAAGATGGCGTGCCGGTCGCGATGGAATTGCGTGACAGCTTCGGGCAAATATCGTTGCTGTCATTTACCCGCTTCGAAAAAAATCCTTCGTTCTCCGCCAATCAGTTTCGTTTTGTGATGCCCCAGGGCGCCGACGTACTGCAGCAATAAGCAATGAGTGCCACCCCACTGGCCGAGCGCCTGCGCCCGACTTCGCTTGACGAGGTTATCGGCCAGCAGCACCTGCTCGGCCCCGGCAAACCTTTAAGAGTAGCCTTCGAATCCGGTCAGCCCCATTCCATGATTCTCTGGGGCCCGCCGGGCGTGGGCAAGACTACGCTCGCCCGCTTGATGGCGCAGGGATTTCAGGCTGAGTTCATTGCTTTGTCCGCTGTTTTGTCGGGTGTGAAAGACATCCGCGAAGCCGTCGAACGTGCGCAGGTACTGCAGGCGAACTCTGGCCGCAAGACGATACTCTTCGTTGATGAAGTCCATCGCTTCAACAAGAGCCAGCAAGATGCCTTCCTGCCCCATGTCGAGAGTGGATTATTCACCTTCATAGGCGCCACCACCGAGAACCCTTCATTCGAGGTCAACAGCGCACTGTTATCTCGCGCTGCTGTCTATGTTCTCAAGTCGCTGACTGAGGATGATTTGCTGCAAATGCTGACACGCGCGCTGGCACTCCATGACGGTGTAGGTATTGATGACGAGGCCGCCCTCATGCTCGTCGCCAGTGCCGATGGCGATGGGCGCAAGCTGCTGAACAATACTGAAATCATCCTGCGCGCCGCAGCGCAAAAAAAGCAAACTCAGATCACGGCCGAATTACTCAAGGAAAGCCTCGGCGATACCTTGCGCCGTTTTGATAAAGGCGGTGATGCGTTTTACGATCAGATTTCGGCCCTGCACAAATCTGTGCGCGGCTCCAATCCTGACGCTGCTTTGTACTGGCTGGTTCGCATGCTTGATGGCGGCGTTGATGCGCGTTATCTCTCGCGACGACTCATCCGCATGGCAGCAGAAGACATTGGCCTGGCCGATCCGCGCGCATTGCGCCTGACGCTGGATGCCGCCGAAACCTACGAGCGGCTGGGTTCACCGGAAGGCGAACTCGCACTGGCTGAAGCAACAATCTATCTGGCCTGCGCCGCCAAATCCAACGCGGTCTACAACGCCTACAACGCCGTCAAAGCCTTCATCGCCAAAGACAGCTCGCGCCCCGTGCCCGAGCACTTGCGCAATGCACCCACCAAGCTGATGAAGCAACTGGGTTACGGCAAGCTCTATCGCTACGCCCATGACGAGCCTGAAGCCTATGCGGCCGGCGAAACCTATTTGCCCGAAGGTCTTGGAGAGCCGGGCTGGTATCAGCCCACGCCCAGAGGGCTGGAGGGGAAGATTGCGGAGAAGCTGGCTTATCTCAGGCGACTGGATGCTGATGCGGACTCAACGGTAAATAAAAAATAAGGCTGTCGTTGGTTCATTCTCGCGAGGGCATCGTTGCGACCATTTGTCCACGAATGCTGCGTGATCGCGAAATATCTTCTAACGCGGCATGTATGAGACTGCCGTCCCCCGGGTCATTTTCAAGGCAAGCCTCGAAATAAAGAGTAATGTCGTACTCACTCTTCAGTTCCGCCGCAGGATCCCACGCGGTAAATTTTTCGATCATTTGCAATCAGCGCTGGTCGAAGGCGGGCTCTGCATGTAAGCGGATACCCAGAGCCCGTGTCACTTTCAGAATGGTCGCAAAGCTGGGATTGCCCTGGCCAGATAGCGCCTTGTAGAGACTCTCTCGCCCAAGCCCGGTATCGTGCGCCAATTGAGACATGCCCTTAGCGCGGGCAATGTTGCCCAATGCCTTGGCGATGAACGCAGCGTCGTCACCGGCTTCCTCAAAACAGGCCTCCAGATACATCGCCATGTCCTCCGGTGTTTTCAGGTGTTCTGCACTGTCCCATTTTTTGAGTACCGGTTTGTTCATTTTCTGTCTTCCAGTTTTCGGGCTTCTCGAATTGCCATCTCAATGTCAGCCGTCTGGGTTGATTTATCGCCGCCTGCAAGCAGAATCACTACCTCCAACCCGTGCAGCGTAAAGTACAAGCGGTAGCCCGGCCCATGTTGGATCCTGATTTCAAAGACCTTTTCTCTGATCGGTTTGTAATCGCCAAAGTGCCCATCTTCAACCCTGTCGATACGTGCCTGTATTCGTCGCTTTGCGCTCAGATCACGCAGAGTCCCAAACCAGCGGTAAAGCCGATCAGTTGTATAAACCGACGGCATAAGTGAATGTATAAAATAGGATACGAATTGTCAAGGATTGGTTCCTGTCGCTTTTGCGTTATTGAGCAATCCCGAACGCTAGTGAGTGACCATGAAGCAGCGCTAAACTTTTTTGAAAGGTTTGTGGATTGCGAGACAGAATTAGACATGACTTGCAGGCGGATCAAAATTTGTAGCCGCCCTTGATACAATCCCACCTTTGCCAAGCAAGCCTCCATTTCCATGATCGACATCCAACTCCTCCGCAAAGACATCACCGCCGTCGCCGAGCGACTGGCGCAGCGCAAATTCAAGCTCGATGTGGCCGCTTTCAACGCCCTCGAAGCCGAACGCAAGGCCATACAGACCCGCACCGAGGAGCTGCAGTCGCAGCGCAATTCCCTCTCCAAACAGATCGGCATCCTCAAGGGCAAAGGCGAGGACACCACTGCGGTCATGAATCAGGTGGCCGGACTGGGTGACGAGCTCAAGGCTTCGGCAGATCAGCTGGAGATCGTGCAGGCGAATCTGTCCGACTTCATGCTGGCGATACCCAACCTGCCGCATGAGTCTGTTCCACCGGGCGACGATGAACAAGGCAATGTCGAACTGCGCAAAGTCGGCACGCCACGCAGCTTTGATTTTGAGGTCAAAGACCATGTCGATGTTGGTGCCCCGCTGGGGCTGGACTTCGATACCGGTGCGAAGCTCTCCGGCGCCCGATTCACCGTCATGAAAAACGGTATCGCGCGCTTGCATCGTGCGATTGCCCAGTTCATGCTCGACACGCACACCGCTGAGCATGGCTATACCGAGTGCTACACGCCTTATATCGTCAACAGCGACACCCTGCGCGGTACCGGCCAGCTGCCTAAATTTGAGGCGGATCTCTTCGCCGTAAAAAAAGGCGGGCAGGAAGGCGAGGGCGAGTCGCTCTACCTGATCCCCACTGCTGAAGTATCACTGACCAATTTCCTGCGCGACGAAATCATCGCCGCCGATCAGCTGCCCATGCGCATGGTCGCGCACACGCCTTGTTTTCGTTCCGAAGCCGGCAGCCATGGACGCGATACGCGTGGCCTGATCCGCCAGCATCAGTTCGATAAAGTCGAGATGGTGCAGATTGCGCATCCTGAGCATTCGTACGCGCAGCTCGACGAAATGCTGTCCCACGCAGAAAATATTTTGAAAAAACTGGGACTGCCTTATCGCGTCATCACCCTGTGCACCGGCGACATGGGCTTCGGTGCTACCAAAACCTACGACCTCGAAGTCTGGCTGCCTGCGCAAAATACCTATCGCGAAATTTCATCGGTATCGAACTGCGAGGCCTTTCAGGCGCGCCGCATGCAGGCCCGCTTTCGCAATGCCCAGGGCAAGCCGGAACTGCTGCACACCCTCAACGGTTCAGGCCTCGCGGTCGGCCGTACGCTGGTCGCCATTCTGGAGAACTACCAGCAGGCCGATGGCAGTGTCGCCATTCCGGAAGTGCTGTGGCCCTACATGGGGGGCGTCAAAGCGCTCAAGCCCTGAGCCGCTGGCCGGCCGAAGTTTCGCCGGGCAGGGGAGTTCTGATACAATCGCCATCTTTCGGAAACACCCGTTTTCGACCCGGAGAGGTGGCAGAGTGGTCGAATGTACCTGACTCGAAATCAGGCGTACGTGCGAGCGTACCGTGGGTTCGAATCCCACCCTCTCCGCCAAGAAAAATCCTTGCAACACGCTCACCCGGGTTGCAGGGTGCTCAAAGCCCCGCACCGAGCGGGGCTTTTTGCATTCAGGTACTTTGGACTCTGCGGTCTGAGTTATCCGGGATCGCGAAACTTATCTGCGTGATGCAATTAGTCAGGAGAAAAAATGTTTAAGAAAAGCTTCATCGCCAGCTTTTTCCTGGGGTTCTCAATCATCGTGGTCGCGCAGACTGAAAAAAGAGAAGCTTTCGGCACCGATGATCAGAAGAGTAACTACTATCTGGAGACAGATAACATGACCAGAAAAGGTTATGTTGTGTATGCGTGGCAGCAGATTAATCGTGTGCAGGCAGATGATCAGGGTGCCCAATTCACTCGCGAGCAAATTGAATTCGACTGCAACTTCAAAAGATATCGAAAGATGTGGACGATGTCTTATACGGAGCAAGACGGCAGAGGCAGATTGCTGAACTCTCAAACCATCAATAATCCGGAATGGCAGCCAGTTGTTCCGGAGTCAATAGCAGGAAATATGCTGCAATTCGCCTGTGTGCATGTGTTCAGGCCGCGCTAAACACTTGAGCATGTGAAATAAATCACGTTTGAGCTTCTTCTATTACGTCAGCGCGCAGATGCGCTTACTCAGCGCGGTGGCGAGATACCAAGCAGCTCAAAAAATCTGTCCAGTGAGCCTGCGGAGTTGCTGACTTCCCTGATCATGTCAGGCAGGCTCATCTGTCCCAATTCAACAGCACGCTGTATCAGATAGGGCGTCGGGCTGTGCGGTTCAAGGTTTTGCAGATAGGCAGCGATGGAGACCAGCGCTGCATAGGCCTGCTTGCGGTCATGGATGCTGTTGCTTGCAGTGGTGAACGTCGGAACTCCATTCGCCAAGCTGGATAAGTCTGTATTTTCTGCTGCGGATAGGGTGCCGTCAGGGGATCCCGAAACGGCATTCACATCGTGGACGGCGGATGCATTCATCGAACTCACCGCCGCCATCGATGCCGCCAGCTCCTGTAGCAGGCTTTGTGCCGCTTGCCGCAGACTTTCGATCGCGTCAGTTAGTTTTGAAAGTGAGGGCGATGCCTCTTTCAACTGCGTATCCAGAAAACGCGACAATTTGTTCAGCGTGCCCCATGCCTTTTCTGCACCCTGGGCAACTTGTCGCAGCCACTCAGCATCGGCAGGCTTCACACTTTCGCGTATCTCGCGCCGGCTGGCCCGTTCACCTTCCAGAGACTTGGCATCATCCGCGCTGGTTGCACGCTCCCAGTCCAGCAATGTCATCGGCATCTCGCGATGCAGTGCCGATGACAGCAGAAATACACTCAACCTGAGCGTCAATGGCAGGTGGGCATTCATCCATATAAAGGGCGCGACTCGCTTGTCGGCATCGTCCGCCTCAAGCGCAGGCCACGCCGTACTCCAGTAACGTTCTGCGATCCCGGCAATCAAATCCAGACCGGCGCACAAGCCATCCAGATGCGAAGTCCGCGTCCAGGCATCGCATAACCACGCCGCAACCTGAAAATCCTTGGTGTCTTCAGCCAGCATGCGTGTGCAGGCATCAGCGACCTTGCGCCAGTCGGCTTTGACCAGCGGTCTTTCCCACTCGCCCATGGGCAGGTGAGGATTGTCTTCCTCGCGCAGCCGCGCCATGTCCGTGAAGCTGCGCTCGTAGCGCATCCATCGTCCGGCTGGCTCAGAACCGTCTATCGGAGAAAGCAGTTGCTGCACGAGGGCATCAAGACTGTCGTTAGCCATCATCGTTCCAGTGAGGGTGCGCGTTCAGGGAACACGGAAGGCCATGGGAGCGCCGCAGTTTTGCCCGGTTCAGACAGCGTGATGCCTATAAATACGCGAACCGGTTTGGCACGCAGCGCCGTATCCTTGCTATCGCCTTGTACCGGCACATCGAGTTTCAGCACTGATGTGCGCGCATCCGACACATCCGTCATGCGCAGCAGTTGCATCATATCCAGCAGCGCCCACGGACCATCGAAACGGAACACAACTGTTTTACGGCTGACCTCCATATACGGACTGTCCGGATCCGGGCGAGGTGTCAGCGGTACGTCATTGGCAAAGCGCAGCGTGATGCGCACCGGGTCGCCCGCTTTCCAGCGCAGTGCGCGCGGCGCATCGCGCAGTTTCAGGGTCTGATCGCCAATGCTGAGCGCCCAGTCAATGATCTTGTTGCCGTCCAGTTCAGCATTTACATTTGCGCGGAATCGAACGGTCACATCCAGTCCTGCCGGCTGCGCAGTGTCCAGCGGGAAGAGTGGTGCCAGCAGTTGCCGGACCTGTGCCGTCTGTGTCGCAAAATCGCGAATCGGTATCGCAGAGCCTTCGGGCACGTTATTTCGCGCAAACACTTCGGCAGACACCACCGGCAGACGTTGCAGCAGCGGGCCGACTTCCAAAAAGTCAGCGGCGGGAATACCGGCAAACTCAACACCGCGCACATTGCTACGGTTGCCGATGAAGGGGCGTCGTCCCTTGAGCAAGCGGTTGAAATCAGCCGCGAAGGTTTTCCACTGATCGACAAAAGAGCGTCGATCCAAGGCCATGCAGCGACGTGTTACAACGCGATGCAGCTCGGCATGGCGCTCTGAAAAATAATTCGCCGGACGCTTTGCTGCTTCATTCGCTTTCAACACAGCGAGACAGGCAGGCGCATCCAGCTCTCTTCCCAACTCGGTAAGGAAACGTTCCAGCCGGATCAGGCTACCTTTCGGATCTTTGGCTGCATATAACTCCAGCTCGCGTGCTATGCCGCTCCAACGAGTGAGCTCGACACTCGCGCGCGCATCGGCCGGCAGTGAACTGCGCAGTAACTGCGCCTGCGCCGAAAGCGATTGAATTTTAGCCAGCTGATGATTCAAGTATTCAGTCGTATCACCGCCATTGGCAAATAGCTGCAGCGTATCGCGTGATTCAGGTCGTGCCTCATCGTTTTCATCGATCACCTGATAAGGATGTGCATTCTGCAGCGCTTCATTGAGGAAATTCAGTCGTGCCGACGCATCATGGGAGAGGATCGTCTGCAGTGTGCCTGCCTCGCCGTCCTGTCCGAGTTCGCGCAGCAGAGCAACGAGTTTTTTCACATGCGCACTGGCCATTTCAAAAGCCGGCCATGAAGTCTGCGCAGCACTGGCAGAAAGACTGTCACGATCGACCGGACTGTATGCATGGCCGGCAAGATCGACCAGCCGCAGTGCGTACTGGTAGTCGATCACATCGCGTACAGCTTCCTGCATTTCAGTGGGAAATTTGGGCAAGTCGTCGGTCAGGTATTTGCGGTGTCCATCGCCAAGTTTCACCGCGCGTGACAGCTGCTCGGCATCCCATTGCAGCATCGTATTGCGTGGTGTCGGTTCAAGCGCATTGCCGACCGCAGCTTGCATGAAAGGCTGCGTAAGCAAATGATCCAGTGCTGACAATAGCGCGAGCCGTTCTGGTGCCATCACCAGACCACCTTGCTTGCCACCATCGGTGATGGCCATGTCGCTACCTTCGCCGAAGAGTGCAAGAAATTGCTGTCTTGTGCGCGCGAAGTCCTCGCGTGACTTGCGAGCGATCTCGGCGACGACTTCAGGACCAACCAGTTTGTTGTCGGCGAATTGCTGCATCATCTTGTCATAGGATGCGCCCAGCTTCAGTTCATCATTCAACAGCCAGCTGCCATGGCCATGGGCCAGCAGCGATTTTTGCTCGTTCAGTGCATCGCGCAGCCGGCGATACGCGCTGATGACTTCCGCGCTGCCGGGAGCTTCTTTGCCACCGAACAGATTCAGCACGTCGTTGCGAGCGCTGACCACACGCTCTTCGCTGCGCAATAGCGCGTTATCGTTAAACAGTTGGTGGTTCAGTGCCAGAGATGCCTTGACGAAGCCACAGCCAGCTGCTCTCGCGACGGCGGGTCGGTCGACCAGGGTACCTTCCTTTGCCGCTGCATCGCGGAACAGAAAGAGACTTGCCTGCAGTTCACCCGGTAGATCTGCACCCAGCATATCGAGTACCAGCATGCGCAATTCTTTCTGGCTGTCCTTATGCGGACTGCCCAAGCGCTGCAATGCGCTTACATTCGCATCCAGTCGCGAGAGATCGCTGGCGTAATGCTGGAGCGTAGCGAAAGCAGTCATGTTTTCCAGAGCGACGGTGGGCAGGCCGGCCGAAGGAATACTGGCATTGCCTGCCTGTGGACCATCGCAATCGGTTTTGCCTCCGGTCAGACGATTCGTGACGGGGTTGAGCGTTGAATTCGTCAGCTCTGCAGTGCGGCGGTAGAGCGCCTGCTGTAGTGTACGAACGCCCAGCTCGGCAAATTCGGTTGATATCCGATGGCGGACACGATCACGCAAATCATCAAAGGCAGGCCAGGATCCCGGCATGAAAGGATTGATTATCTTCGAGTCGTACATCGACACCATATTGGTCAGGCGACGCGATTGCAGTTCTTCCAGCCCGACCATGAGTTGCAGCGCCGTCTTGCGGTACCACTCGAATTCAATGCGTTCGCCAGCGCTGCTGGCCTGCGCACGGTACTCGGTATCGCGCTTGAGACCTTCCAGGCCTTCGGCCAGTCCCGGCAGCACGCGCTGCAGTTGTATTGTGGTGACGATGATGCCAAATGCATACAGTAGCGGCAGGCCGACAGCCACACCGCGACCGATGCGACTCATCAGCGGTCGCGCCAATTTTTGCGAATGCGCAGCGCGCGAGAGACCGAATTCAGCAAAGACCTTCGCTTCCATCATCCCCCGCAAAAAGAGCGGGCGCACGCTAGCGCCACTGAAGTACATCCCGCGCAGGAAGAAGGGCTCGTGGAAGGCGTTCGGTCGCATCAGCGCTTCCATGTATTCCGTCATGCCCGCGCGCAGCGATGCAAAGCGCGATGGCAGAAGGAAGACGTCGGTCGGCGAGTGCAGGGCAGACTGTGAAGCAAACAGTTCGGCACTGGTGTCGGACAGGTTCTGCTCGACCTGATCAAAGGCCTGCTTCACCCAATTCGACTGATATATGGTTGATGGCTGATGCGGCGACGACCAGCCCAGCATGCTGTCGCGCATGGCAGGCGGCAACGCCTGAGCAAAATCGCTGAAGCCGGGCAGATCTTCGCAGCCCGAGATCACGACATAGACCGCAAAGCGCATCGCATAGCGGTTTTGTGCAATCCAGATGCGTCGGCTGGCGGCATCTGCTTTGAGGCGCAAACGTTCACGGCCTTCGGGCGTGCGGTCAGCCAGCAGACCGGCAGGAATTGACACAATGATTGAATCCAGCGGACGCTGTGGACGATAGTGACCACACATCGACACAAAAGCTTCCCATTGTTTTTCCTGCAGCTGGCCGGGGAGCGCATCATCGAGCTGATCCGACGTGAGTTCGATCACGACACCACGATCGAAGACATGCCACCGGGGGGAATGATCCGCGGCTTCGATCGCATCACCCGCTAGCACACTCGATAATCCGCAGTCTTCGATAGCCAGGCGAGTCGCCGCGCTGCCGTCATGCAGCATCACCACCCAGGGAATGTCATAGCGCTTGCCATGATCGGCGATATTGCGCTCGATTTTGGCTACGGCGTCACGGAAGGACGCGCGCAACTCACCGATGTCGAGCAGCGCGCGACGTGCGCCCGCTTTGTCGCCCTCGCGATCTACGCCAAAGCGCACTGCCACCCCTAACACGGTGACGGCGACTGCCAGCAGACCGACGATCCAGAGAATGGTGAGCGAGTTATCCACGTTCGGCCTCGCTGGGTACAGAGTGTTTCAGTTGCGTCGGTGCCGAGGGTTCCAGCGCCTTGCGTACCGGTGCTGAAGTCCAGCGCCAGGCAAGCTGGGACAGCGCGACCAGCAGCACCATTGTGCCGATGAAGGCAAGCATGCCGCGACTAAAACGGAAGAAGCGAACCGGTGCAATATTGGACAGGGGATATTGATAGGCCTGATCCGAAAGCACACGATGTGCTTCATGTGGCTGACCTGTCAGCCCGGGTGCGAATTCAGGTTCGCGACGATAAATCAATCGGAACAGCGCATCGCGCAGCGGCTGCAGTGCCTCTGCCGCCTGCGGTCCGCGGTACCGGCCCTCGAAGCCTATCGAAATTGCAAACAGGTACAGCGGTGCCATCTGCGATGGCTGGCCGACGGCATGGTCGAGCAGTGCCTCAATGCGATAGAAAATTTCATCACCGGCGATACTGGTTCCGAACAAACGGGTTTCGACGAGATGCTCGGTATAACGCGAGCGACCGGGCCAGTCGCGCGAGAGCAGCAACTCGTCGGCAATCGCTGCCTTCAGATAGCGCAGTTCATCGACGGCAGCACGGTCAGCGGTGCTGCCGCTGCGAGAGATATCCAGAGTCTGCGCATCGATTTCACGTGCGAGTGATTCACAGACATCTGCGGCAGCCCGACGTGCAGACTCGGGGCTATCTTCGCTCTGCAGATGCGTGTGTTCGAAGCTGCCGAGCAGGCGCATGACTTCCGCAACGAACAGACGGAACTGACGCAGCAGCAGAGAATCGGTCGCGACGTCAGATTGCGACATACGCGATGTCTGCGAATCGTTCGACTCGCGCGAATCATGTGACTTAGCCTGTATCGTGAGCGGCAGTGTCGACATGGTCGAGCGTGAAGGGAGTGAGAGTTTGCCCATGAATTGCGTCCTGTCGTGCTTCCTCAGATGCCCTGCGTTCGTATGAACAGGGTGACCGAGGCTGGCCGCGGTTTGCCCCCGGCGCGGCCTGAAGGTCCCATCACCAGACGACTGTCTGCGCGCAGCAATTCAGGGCCGGGTACGATTTCGTACAACACCACACCGGGCAGGCCACGCAAATGCATTTCCGGCGCGCCGGAAATACGTGCACGCCGATAGCCCAGCACGCGCTTTTCACGCAGCTCGCTGAACACATGTGCCGGACCGATCAGTGCGGCCTCCATCCAGTCTTCGATATCACCCGTCAGTCCGCCTTTGAGACCGATGATCATGCGCTTACCAGCCCACTCGGGACGAAGCGCCAGTTCGAACGCGCCGTTGATCCACTCGAAGCTGACTTCGCGATAATCCTGACTCACTTCGGACAAGTTCTCTTGTAGTTCTTTGAGCAAGGGCAGCAAACTCAAATGCGGTTGTGCATGTACATACGCCGGCGGCGTGATCGGTAGTGCGCCCGGTCGCAGTAATGACATCGGTCCCAGTAAATTGCATAGCGCGAGGTACAGCGGGTAGGGCGGAATGACGGCGCTTTGCAAGTGCGCTTCGATGGCGGGCAGTGCAGGCACCAGACAGGACAGTCGCTGCAGCAACGCGAGCCGCTCGCCGCGTTGTTCCGATTGCGGTACCGCCGCAGCTTGTCGCGCGACGAAGGCGGCTTTGCTGCGTAGCGTATGCATGAAATCGCGCAGTGCATTTAACAGACCGGGCGCAGCCTGCATATCGAGCAGTGCCGGCAGCGTATTGCCAAGCTTCACCACGCCGTCATCTTCGAGTACGGATGCAATCGCCATGCTGACCGACAGCGCCGGCGGCGCATCGCCGACGGAGAGTGAAAGATTGGGTATCAGGCGCGGAATATCGGCGGGTGCAGCGTCCGATACCTCATCTTCAATCGGATCAGCTTTGACCGACACAAAGCGCGACGCCATCTCTGGCATTTTCATGTTGCGCGACACCGGCAATGATAACCATACTGTTTGCGCGCCTTGGGCCAGCGCCTCTTTCACCTGATCGAGTTTGAGCGAGAGATCGGGTGCGGAAGAATCCTGCGCATCCAGCACAATCGCGGTGCCGTCGGGCAGAATGGCTTCCAGCTCCAGGACACGCAGCAGGCCAGAGGGTAGCAGCGAGATATCGAATTTCAATCGCTTGATACCCCAGGCGTAGGGCGTGCCGGTGAGCGTGTGCCAGCCAATCAGCGCGTCAATGCGCGCCGACTCCAGCTGAAAATGCTGCGGCGAGAGCAGCATGCCTTCATGCCACTGTATGCGGTCCGGACATTTCATTGACAGCCTCCGGGCAGTGAGTCGTTGTTATTCATTTATTTCTCCGAGGCGGTGACTGAAAAATCAGTCGCGCCGAATTCCACGTGCAGACGGCCTTTTAGTGATTCCAGTCGGGCCAGATGATTACCCTCTGAAAAATAGTCCGCGAATACCAGCGCCGCAGCAACACGCCGACCTGACCAGCGCTTTCCGGACTGCGTCAATGACTCCCCGGGCGCGATTTCCAGGCTCTCGAATTCAAGCGTCTCCGGGTAGGTCTTGCGCAGGCTCTCTCGTACCGCAAACCATTCCCGCGACGTCATGTTGGTCAAGCGCTGTGCAAGCGTTTCGTCGCTCACGAACACAAGGTCTATGGCCAGAGGAAAGTCGCGGTTGGCACCCGGCGCGACCGACATCGCTACTGATGTCCAGTCCAGCTTGACGCCCTGCGGCATCATCCAGTCTTTCATCGAGCTGCAACCGGATGCACACAGCAAGACCATCGGCAGCAACAGGTATCTGGCTACGCTCATACGGCGTGCACCTTGCAGTGCAAGCAGCCATACCCGCAGCCATACACCAGATGTAACGATGCAATTTCTCATGGACTGCCTTTTGCTGACAAATTCGCAGGCAAAGCCGGCGGCACATTCGCGGCATGCTGCGCATCACCGCGCGCCTTTGCTTTTGCTTCTTCATCCTCGTGTGCCTGACGCAATCCCAGCTCGAAGCCGAGCATGAGCAGCAGCGCAACGATGGCCAGCGAGCAGACAATGATGATGGCCATCAGCCGCGACGTGAGTGCGAAGCTGATCTTCATGGGACTGTCACCGTCATCTGACCCGGCATGCTGACCTGGATAACGCCACCCCAGTTACACATCAGTTTCGAGCTGTTATTTAGCGCCGGCATATTTGCAATCTGCACTGTGGGCGAGCCCGGTGCCCAGGGCGCACTGGTGGCCGGAATGCAGGGCATGGGCGTGAGTACACCGAGCGCTGCAGCGGTAGCCGCTGCCACCGTTGGATTGGCGAGTGAGCTGCAAACACCAAACGGCGCGATGTTCATCATCGGCACATGGTCCATGATGTTGGCTGAGGGTGCGCCGGAGAGCACACGATTAAGCGGCAGCACATTCATTGTGCCGGGCGCTGCACCGAACGAGCATTGCAGCATCGCGCCTGAACAGACCAGCATGCTCATGCTTTCCCCCTGAACAGTTTTTCCATGCGCTCGGCCAGTTTAGGTGCCGCATCACCTGATGCTCTGCCGTTCTGATCGAAGCGTGCTGCATCATTGACAGCCACTCCGTGTTCAAAGTCCATGCGCTCCATCACTTGTCCGTTCGGCCAATAGCGCAGGGCAGACCCATGTATCACATTGTCCAGATAGCTGGTGCGCTGCACGAGGCTGCCATCCGGAGCAAGATCTTCGACGATGCCATCGAGCTTGCCCTGTTTGAATTGCGCGCGCCGCACCAGGCGGCCTTGCGTGTAATAGCGTGCGTCGCCATGCAACTGGCCCCGGACATAATTCAGTTCGGCAGCGATATGGCCGGCAGGATCGAAGAGTACCGTCGGGCCATGTGCCAGACCCTGGTCAAAGTGCTGCCGCATTTGCACGCGCTCGCCTTCGTAGTATTCGCTGACGCCGTGGCGCAGGCCTTTCTGATAGCTTGCGCGTTGCAGCCGGCGACCCTGCTCGTCAAAACTTTCAGAAGCGCCATGCATTGCGCCATCCTGTGTGCAAAGACGATGGCGCAGTGCGCCGCCGTCGTCGCGTATTTCGACGGTGTCGTTCAGTGCGGGTGAAAAAATTGCTTCGCTCATCATCTGCCTCAGTTGATCTTCACCATGCCGCCCTTGAGGGTCAGCATGCCACCACCATCGATCTCGCCTGATGCGGCCGCCTTGCCTGCGATCGACAGCGCATCCAGCTTGAGATCAGCGCCGGCCTTAATCCCATAGGACGTACCGGCCTGACTCTTCAGCTCGGTACCGGCCTTGACGTTCATCCCCGTACCGGAAGAGATACTCATTGTGGTACCTGACTTGAAGGTGATGCTGCCAGTCACATCGATCACCAGATCGCCGGTCACCTTGATGGTGGAGCTGCCCTTGATGGTTTCCTTGATGTCGCCGGTCACGTCAAGTGTGTAATTCTTTTTTACTGTGTGATGAAAATTGGCGCTGTCCGTATGGGTTTCATCACCGTGCACGGTGAGATCACGTTTGCCGCCGACGGTATGGGTTTCCTTGCCCGTGGTGACCTCGATGCTGCGATCGCCTTTTTTGATCAGGTGCTCTTCAGAGCCTTTGTACAGCGTCGTCTCCAGACTGTGCTCGACATCGATCTTCAGATCATGCTCGGCATGGAGATACAGTTCTTCATCGCCGAATTTGTCATCGAAGCGTAACTCGTTACCGTGGATGCGACCGCCTTCGATTTCTGCCGACTTCGATTTGCCGTTGCCGCTCTTGGTAGGGCGTGAGCGAATTACGGCCTGCATTTGTTTGGCCGGCAAATCGACCGGTGTGGCCTGTTCGCCGTTGTAGACACTGCCGGTGATCAGTGGTCGGTCAGGATTGCCGTCCAGATAACTAATGATGACTTCCTGACCTATACGCGGAATGAACAGCGCGCCCCAGCCGTTGCCGGCCCAGGCCTGCGACACGCGTACCCAGCACGAGGCGGTGTCATCCTGAGGCGCACTCTGATCCCAGTGGAATTTCACTTTCACGCGACCGAGAGAATCCGTCCATATTTCTTCGCCTTTCGGACCGACGACAAAAGCGGAGTGACTACCGGCGACCCGTGGTTGCGGTATCGAGCGATGCGGACGAAATGCGAGCGTCGCCGGAAAGGCATCGAAATGATTGGTGTAGCCAGCAGCAGTCGCACGGTGCGTTACACGTCGCAGCACATAGCGCGTATTCAGTCGTGCGTTCGGATGGCTGCCGAGTTTGAATGCGCCTCCCGCATGCAAGCTGTTGCACAAGCTCTCGCCGCTGGTGGTTGATGCTTCTGCCTGACTGGCCTGCACATGACGTCCTTGTTGTTTATTGCCCGCATCGAGCTTGTCATGCAAATGCGGGTACTCATAGACCTTGCCGCGTCCCGCTTTGCCTGTGGCGTGCGCGGCCAGTGAGGTGCTGGGGTGGTGATAGTCATAATCACGTCCGGTGAATTCGCGTGTGACCAGACTGCCACTGGCTTCGAAGCGCAAGGCACTATCGGTCCAGCCCCGGGTATCGCCACGACCCCGGTAAATGAGGTCGCTCTTGTCGCAATCGGCATGCGCCGAGGGATCGTCACCCAGCACCATCGTATGACTGCCCGCGCTGAACGTGAAAAAATAAAAAATTCCTTCCTCTTCCATCAGTCGCATGATGAAGTCCAGCGGCGTCTCGTCGTACTGCACACAGTATTCGCGCATGAGGTAGCCGGATTTGAGCCGATTTTCAAACGTGATGCTGTAGGACTGCAGTACCGATTCGATGATCTGCACCGTAGTTTTATTCTGATAGATTTGTCGATCGCGCGAGAGCGAAAGCAGCCAGAGTGCGGGCACCATCTCGGCGGTGTACCAGGCGAAATCCGCATCAATACCGGCTTGGGTGAAGCGATTGATCACCCCGTGAAAATTTCGCGTCATGCCATCGGCATGTTCGACTTTAACGGTCGCGGTTGTGCCGATGATGGTATCCGGATCAAGCGCTACCTCAGCCGATTTCATGGACAGCGAAAAGCTGAATGGTCTCGATAATTCCTCTGTGCCTGAAAAACTCTCCACCAGCAGCTTGTCCTTGCCAAAGGCGGTGACCAGCGAGATTCGCGTATGGTCTTGTGTGAAGCCGTCTCTCATGCGCGGGCTCCTGAATGATGCAGGCTGAATCGAAAGCCGGAGCGCGCATCAACGAAGAGCTTCACCTCGTCAAAGGCCTGTTCTGCAGCGATCTGCTCCAGCACCAGCGAGGCCAGTTCGGGTAACAGCGATTGCGTGATGATGTGATCGATATTGCGCGCGCCGCTATCGACTTCATGACAGCGAGCGACGATGGCCTCGGCGACGGCAGACTCCCATTGCAGTTGCGCGCCGTGGTTGCGCTGTATGCGATCAGCCAGTTGCTTTAGTTTCAGTTCGGTGATGCGCAGCAGTTGTTCATCAGCTACCGGGCGATAGGGAACGATCAACAGACGACCCAGAAAGGCGGCGGGGAACTCACGTAATAATGCGGGTCGCAGTGATGTATTGATGTCTTCCAACGTCGCTTCAGGATGACGTGCACAGGTCTCGACAACGACCTCTTGTGCCGCATTAGAGGTGAGCAGGATCAGCGTGTTGCGGAAGTCGACCAAGGTGCCCTCGGCATCTTCCATCGTTCCCTTGTCAAACACCTGATAAAACAGTTCGAGCACGTCAGGGTGCGCTTTTTCCATCTCATCCAGCAGCAGCAGACTGTAGGGCTGACGGCGAACTGCTTCAGTCAGCAGGCCGCCTTTGCCATAGCCGATATAACCGGGCGGTGCGCCTTTGAGTCCGGACACCGAGTGCGGCTCCTGATACTCCGACATATTGATCGTCACCATGTGCTCGCGGCCACCATAGAGCAGCTCCGCGAGCTGACTGGCGGTTTCGGTTTTGCCGACACCGCTGGGGCCGACCAGCAGAAATACGCCGACCGGTTTGACTTCATCATCGAGTCCCGCGCGATGACTGCGTATGCGACGGGCGATCGCGTCGAGTGCTTCGTCCTGGCCGATGATGCGTTCGCACAGTTGTTCATGCAGATTCAGTACCGCTTGCTGTTCGTCGGCCAGCATGCGACCGAGCGGAATGCCGGTCCAGCTCGAGAGCACATCTGCGATCGTGTGACTGTCGACGTGGACTTTTGCAGGATCTGTTGTTGGATCTGACAGCGATCTCGCATACGATACCCGTGCACAGGCGGTATCAAGCACGCTGATGGCTTTGTCCGGCAGCTGCCGCGCGCGCAGATAGCGGTGCGACAGATTGACTGCGTCACGCACGGCGCTCTCATCAATCGTTACCTTGTGATGTGCCTCCAGTCGCGCAACGAGACCGTTCAGCATCTCAATAGCTGTATCAGTGGAGGGCTCAGCGACTTTCACGACCTGAAAGCGCCGGGTCAGCGCCGGGTCACGCTCGATGTACTGTTTGTATTCAGACCAGGTGGTCGCAGCAATCGTGCGCAATTCACCGCGTGCGAGTGCGGGCTTGAGCAGGTTGGCAGCGTCCCCCAGTCCTTCGGCGCCGCCGGCACCGATCAGCTGATGGGCTTCATCGATGAACAATACCACCGGCGGTACAGCGGCCTTGACTTCAACGATCACGTCTTTAAGTCTTCGCTCAAACTCGCCGCGCATGCCGGCACCAGCTTGCAGCAGGCCGAGATCGAGTGTGCGCACAGACACGCCTTTTAATAGAGGTGGCACCTCCCCGGCGACGATGCGTTGCGCGAAACCTTCGACCACGGCGGTCTTGCCGACACCGGCTTCACCGGTGAGTATGGGATTGTTTTGGCGGCGACGCATCAGCACTTCGATTAGCTGGCGTATTTCTTCGTCTCGGCCTGTGACCGGGTCTAGCGCACCGCTGGCAGCTTGTGCAGTGAGGTTGATCGTGTACTGGTCGAGCGCGGGCGTCTTGCTGCGCTCGCCATGGCCGTTGCCGGAAACGGTATCCGGGCTCGTCGTATCCATCGTATTTGTGGATGTGACCGCAGCGCCGGACAGTGCACGCAGTTCATTGCGCAGTGCTTCGCGCGGTATCTGCAGCAGGTTCGGCGCAGACTCCAGCATCATGCCGCGCAGGGTATCGGACTCAAGCGCTGCCAGCAGCACGCAGCCGGCATGGATCTGGTTGTCGCCCAGTTGCATCGATGCGATCACCCACGCACGCTCCAGCAAGAGCGGCAAATGTTCGGAAAGCACTGGCGTGCGACCGTTGCCACGCTTGAGCTGATCGATTGACGCTTGCAGTTGCTCCTGCGTGCGCGATATCGACACCTTGTAATGCGCAAGCAACCGGGCAAACGAGCCGCTGGCATCGCGAATCAGCTCGATCAGCAAATGCTCGGGGTCGACGCTGAAATGCGTCTGCTGCGCGCAAAGCTCGGCGGCGCGCTCCATCGCAGCGCGCGTTTCGCCATCCAGACGCAGGATCAGGGTGCGCAGTTCAGTGCTCATGGTGCGCGCATTCGAAAGAGAATTGTGCTGGTCGTGCTTCGGCTTTATCTTGCTGAGGACCTGCCTCTTTGCTTTCGCCCATCCATGCGTTCCATCCCAGACGCGGAGCACCGGATGAACGCAGCGTTGCAGCGCTCAGTGAACTGATATCAGGCGTGAGCGAGACTTCAACGCGCAGCGCCGATTGAATGAAGCCGCGTACTGTGGCTTTAAAATCTTCATGATCGTCGCCACCGGGCAGCATCTGCATCATGCGTTCGAGCGGCAGATTATCTGCATGCAGGCGTATCGCAGCGGACTGATCCCACACACGCCGACCGATCAGTGCGGTGCGGCCCAGTTCCGGTGCGCGATCTGCATCGCCCAGGGTGGTCAGTTCATCGTCTTCCAGTCGCTGCCAGCCGCCCACGAATTGTTCGCCGCGAAACGGTAGTCCGTAACGATCCGACAGCAGGGCGCACAACGACGCCATGGAGCGCGGCGCACCACCGAGCAGGCCGGCGTGACGCAACCAGCTTGCATGTCCGGATGATGCCGACAGATGCATGCCGCACAGATGGCGGGTTGCATTCACGACCGTCGACGCACGGGAGACAGCGCCACCCAGACCCAGCCGGTGACGCTTGCGTCCCAGATAAAACAGCGAGAGCAGTCGATGATGGAGGATGTCGAGGAAATCCGAGGTCGCGAAATCTTTCGTCGCATTGCGCTCGATGACCAGCTCGGTAAACGCCGAGGGCAACGGTCCACCCTGTCCCAGTAGCGATAGCACGGGCGTCGATAGCGTGAAGGCTTCGCCCGTCGTTGCGCCACGGCGTGCCTGGCGGATGTCACTCGCCTCGAAGCCGAGCGACACATGGCTCGACAGACGTACTGCTTCGGTGCCGTGATCGGAACCCAGCGCGGCATGACCTTCGGCCATCCCCTCGCGCTCCAGCAGGCTGATGGCCTGAAACAGGTCGAAGCCCTGCGGATGTTCCAGCAGGTGAGGAATGAGTTCAGTGTTCCCGTTGTGCGCAGCCATTTACACCAGCTCCTGTGCGCCGCTCATGGGTTTCCACTGCACCAGACATTCATCACCGCGCCAGATACCCAGCTCGACGAATGAATTCACCGTGGTGTAAAGCGCGAAGAAGCGCGCCAGCACCGCCGAGAACAGTACGGCGGATGAGCCGACATAGGCATCCGGATCGATCTCGAGCCGCAAGCCAGTGCCACGGCAATGACCGCGCCAGGCATGTAGACCGATCTGTCGGGTGACTGCACGCGCGCTCAAACCGCTGATGCCGCGTATCTGCTCCAGATCGCGGTGGTGATCGGAAGCAAATAACGAGAGCAGCTCCCGCAGACGGTCGCGACCGGTATCGCCGCTGACCAGCGAGTGATGATTGAGTGTGAGCAGCGAGGCTAGCCGCCACACCGTTTCACTGCCAAGAGGTGGTGTGCGCTGACGAGAAGGTTCGGTAATGCAGCTGATCGCCAGCCCGTTTGAAATTCCCTCGCCACGTATGCGTGTCTGCGGCGTGACTTGTTCGGCCAGTCCGCGGTTTGTGCAGAGTGTGCGCGCATAAACGATAGGTGATGATGGCGAGCGACGGGTATGACGACGGTCGACGAAAGAAAGAAAGATATCGGTGCCGGTGATGTCTTTACGCAGACAACGTTCCCGGCGCGCGGCCCAGCAAACACTGTCGGCGACTTCGCTGAAATGGTCGAGCGAGGAAAACTGCGGAACAGGCAATGGCCGGTCCGAACCAGGGTCGGAGGCGGTGACTTGTTCAATCGTGTGAATTTCGGTCGAAGCTTCACGTGCACGGTCAGCCACCAGCAGCACTTCGTGCTGCGTGTGATCTATCTGTATCGGTTCCGAGGTGCGCGGGAAAAGATTGATGGCGACGGTGCAGCCCAGACGGACGTTATCTGCCGAGAGCTTGCGCAGCTTACGTGACACGCCGCCGACATCCAGACGCAAAGTGAAGCGCTGGCCGGACAAGCGTTGCGCGCGCAAGCCCTGAATGTCAAAGAAATGGAATTTGGCTGGAAATGCAAAATACTCCTGCAGCAGTCCATAAGCCGGATGCGATCCCGCTGCCTGTGGCAGCACCGCATGCTCCGCATCAAAGCCGACGGCGCGACAGGCAGACGGTGGCAGACGCGAGACGCCAGGGACACCGGCTGCAGTTGTCGAACCGCTGCCTGTGTTAACCCCTTCGCGCTCGACATAGATAGCGCGCAGCCTTGCACCCAGACATTCGTACAGCGTGGCGACGGTGTCCGAATCACCGGCCAGATGGAGACGCAGCGTATCGATCTCCAGCTCGGACAGATCGATGCCGTCTTGCGCTGCGATATGTACAGCAATCCGACCGTCGTCATCAACTTGCGCATCGATGACTTGCAATGGCCAGAGTGTGGTGTCCCAGGCGGTGCGAAATCTCACTTCTTCACCGCTGCCGGCGCTCGCTACCAGGGCGGTGTGACGCGGCACGTTCAGCCCGGCGGTGATCTTGCCCTGCGCTTGGTTGAGCGACATTTGCATCACCGTCATCGACGGTATCGGTGCCAGCAGAGAAGGGTAGAGATTTTCCAGCAGCGACGAGGCAACCTGCGGGAAGTCGGCGTCGATATCGCGGCGCAGGCGTGCTGATAAAAACGCGACGGATTCAATCAATCGTTCCGTATGCGGATCCTGCGATTCGCCGCCATGAAGATCAAGACGTGCGCCGACTTTGGGATAGCGGTGGGCGAAATCGCGACCCTGATCGCGCAGCCAGGCGAGCTCGCGCAGATAGTAATCGAGCAGATCATTATCGTTGGCGCGGGAATTCATCAAGCGATCTCCGGCTCGGCTTCAGAAGGCAGGGGCGACACAGTCGCATACTCGTCAGTCGATAGCGTGAACTGTATCCGACGAATCGTTTGCGCGATGCGCAGGCTGGCTTCGATATGAAACAGTGCAATGGTCCTGCCGGTGGCGCTGCTGATTGGCGTGACGTCTACCTCAAAGAGGCGCGGCTCAAAACAAATAATCGCATGCCGGATCGCGTTGGCGATCAAGGCGCATTCGGTATCGCTTTGGGCGGAGAGTGCGGTGTAGTCCGGGATGCCGTAGTCGAGTACCGTCAGTGAGGCATCAGCAAAGTCCGACAGCGTGATCCCGGATCGGGAGTTCAGCAGGCGCCTGAGTTCTTGTGCGACCGAGGCTTCGACACCCTCGGCCGACAAGCCTTGTCCGGCCTCATGCCCGAGCGGCGCGGCGCGCTGATCGAGTTTGTCGAACAGAGGTATGGGCCCACCCGGGAACAGGAAAGACATCGAGCTTCACCTCTGTTGTGGCCTTGCGCCTGATGCGAACGATCAGGCCTTCTTGTTGACCGACAGGTCGTAGCCGAAATCGGTCTTACCGGCGATCTTGCCGTCGTTGCCCTGATGGTGGTATTCCATCTTGATCTTGACGAAGTTCAGTGAGACGCTTTCCACAGGACGCGAATTCGAACCGCAGGAGATCGAGTAATTGCTGAGGATGACTTTTTCCATCTCGACTCTGATCAGCGGCTTGTTCGCCTCATCCGCCTTGCGGTTGATGGTCAGCACGATCTTGTCGATTTCCTTACCGGTTGCGCACAGGCGAAACAATTCGGTCGACGAAATATCCGATTCCTTGGTGACAGTAATGTCAGAGAACATCGGATTGGCAGCCGTTCGTTCCGAGCCTGACTTTGAATTGCCAGTCGGCTGAGCTACGTTGAATGACCAGGAGAGGCACTCTATGTCGTCCTTGTGCCCGTCAAGGGTGGAACTACCCTTGACGCCGGAGATCGCGAGCAAGACGGGGCTATTGTCCATGATGAAAATTTCCTTTTATTTTTCGCACTCGTTGGCGATGTGTCGTGTCGGTGATGGTCCGTGCGCCCGATCAGGCGGCTGGCGCCGGCAATTCGGCCACCATCCTGATCGATGCCGTCAGGTCTTCCATCTGGAAGTGCGGACGAACGAACACGACCGCGGTGTACGAGCCGGGGCGTCCCGGAACCTCACTGACATCAACCCGAGCGCTGGCCAGCGGCAAGCGCGCTTTGGTTTCCTGCGGCGCGGCGTCACTCAGACACACATAGTCGGCTATCCAGGTATTCAGATAGGACTGCAATGTGTCGCGTGTCTGGAAGCTGCCGATCTTGTCACGTGCGATGACTTTGATGTAATGCGCGAAACGTGAAGCGGCCAGCATGTAGGGCAAACGGGCCGACAGATTCGCATTGGCATTAGCCAGATCCTTGTTGTACACCTTGGGCTTGTTGACGGTCTGACCGCCGAAGAAGGCAGCGTGCTGTGAGCCCTTGGCATTGACCGCAGCGATGAAGCCGAGATCGTTGAGTTCTTTTTCGCGACGGTCTGTGATCTGCACTTCGGTCGGGCACTTGAGGGCAATGTCGCCTTCATCGGTTTTGAAGGTATGAGCGGTCATGCCTTCCACCTTGCCACCACCCTCGACACCGCGAATGGCGGTCGTCCAGCCGTACTTGGCGAAAGCCTCGGTGATGCGCAGTCCGAGCTGATAAGCCGTATTTGACCAGAGGTATTTGTCGTGATCCTTACCGTCCACGTCTTCTTCAAAGGCAAACTGCTCGATCGGTACGGTCTTGTTGCCGAAAGGAAGGCGCGACAGATAGCGTGGCAGAGTCAGCGCAACGTAGCGTGAATCCTCGCCTTCGCGGAAAGCTTTCCAGCTCACCAGTTCGGCGCTTTCGAAAATCTTCGACAGATCACGTGGGCCACCCAGTTCGGTGAAGCGCTTCATGTCGAACAGTGCAGGTGCTGCAGCGGTAATAAACGGTGCGTGAGCCGCAGCGGCGACTTTCGAGATGCGCTCAAGCAGTGCCAGATCTTGCGGATGACGACCAAAGTAGTAGTCGCCGATCAACGCCGAATACGGATTGCCGCCAAAGGTGCCGTATTCTTCTTCGTAGATTTTCTTGAAGAGCACGCTGGTATCGTAGTCGACCGCGGTTTCCAGATCGTTCAGCAATTCCTTCTTGCTCACGCTCATCAGACGAATCTTCAGTCGCGTGCTGGTCTCGGTGCCGAACACAAAGTCATGCAGACCGCGCCAGGAGGATTCCAGTGCCTGGAATTCCGGATGGTGCATGATCGCGTTCACCTGTTTGGTCAGGAGATCATCGATTTCAGCGATGCGCTCGTTGATCATGGCCACCACGCCCTTGTCGGGGCTGAATTTCATGTCCTCGTCGAGGATCTGCGCCGCAAACTGGCCAATCAATCGCTTCGCATAGGGCTCTTGCGAAGGCTCATTGGCCATCTTGCCGTTCAGGACGATCTGGTCCAGGAGGCTGCCGGTGCCGGATGCGCCGGCGCTGGATGGGGAGGATTTCGTATCTGCCATGTCGGTCACTCGTCTCTGTCAGGGTGCGGATGTTTGCCTGCGGCGGTTAATGTCATTCTGCTGGCGGTGCGTCGTCAGTCTTCTCGTCAGCCCTGTTCTCGTCTTTTTTCTCGTTAACAGGCTTCTTCTCAGCTGCAGCGCTTGCTTCATTGCCGGTGGCTGAACGAATTTGTTTCAGACCATCGGTGTTTTTCACCACGCTGGCGAGCAGACCATCGAGGTCGTCGTTACCGTCCAGTTTGGCGAGCAAATCGCGTAGTTCCAGGCGAGCCTCGAGCAGCTTCTTTAGCCGCGGGACTTGCTGGACAATCGCTTCGGGATGGAAATCAGCAAATTTTTCCAGTGTCATTTCGACCTTGATGTTGCCGTTGCCTTTCATGGTGTCGGGCACGCTGATGTCGAGGCGAGGGGCAATTTTCCCCATGATCTCGTCAAAATTATCGCGATCGATCTCGACGAAGCGTCGGTCTTTCATCTTGGGTGGTGCCGTGGCCGGTTTGCCGGCCAGGTCCGCCAGTACGCCGACAACCAGCGGCAGCTCGCGCTTTTCGATGGCGTCACCGATCTCTACGTCATAAGTAATCTGTACACGCGGTGGGCGGTTACGCCCCATCCATTTCTGCAAACTTTCAGCCATAGCTAGACACCTCCGGTTGTGCGCGCCCCGTTTCAGCTACGCAAAAATTAGTTCTCTGCGACAATACTAACCATACTTTAGTATCAATGCAAGAAAAAAACTGTTTCTCCTGGAAACTTTATTTAACGCAGCTTGTTGAGCAATTTGTCGGCCATTACGGCTGCCAGCTGGCTGCGCAGTCGCGTCACGGACAGCCGCTCCTGCTCTATCCGTGCTGCATCCTGAATCTGATCAACCACCCGGGTTTTGGCCTTGTCGATTGAATGCTGGGTCATCTGCAACTCGGCCCGCAGCTGTTCGCGACGCTCTATTTTTTCCGCCAGATCCCTCAGAGAATCCGTAATGCTGTGCCAGGGACTGCCGCCACCATCCGCCGCGCCCTCATCGAGCTGAGAGAACAACTGGCTCAGGCTCTCGCCCAGTTCGGCCAGTGTTTCTGAGGGTTGTGACTGACCGGGGTCAGTGCCCATGGAGGAAATTGCGCGGTCTACCAGTAAGTTGGTTTCAGCCACCCGGCGTGCGAGATCGCCAAAGCCGGGCGGCAAGCGTCCGAACGGGACGTCCTCACCGGCGCCCGCGTCAGAATCAAGGCGCGAGCTGCTCGGTGTGCCGCTGCGGGGCTGGGATGCTGCCGGGCCGTGGAATGCGCGGCCGAACGGGTTACTGCGCGCCCTGTCGGAGCGTCGGTCTTCCGGTTGCTCGCCATCCCATCCGTCGCTGGACGCGCCGTACGGCTGGTGCGGTGGCTTCTGCATGGGATTGATTGCTCCTTTGGCTACGAATCGATATCACACTAAAGTATAATACATCGTATATCTTCAGAGAAATATCCTGATGCGGAAATTTATTCAGACAACGATTGCAGCTTGCCCAGGGAGAGGGCAGCGTGGGTGACGCGCGCGTCCTGAAAGCTGCATCTGTGCCTGATTTCTGGCAGCCAGGCTTATTGCCAGCGGCATGGCTGCTGGCGGCTATCTTGTTGGCGACTCTGGTGCTGAGCCTGATTGTTGTGTGGCAGCGCCGCCGGACGCGTGATCGCGGCACTCGGCAACGCATTGACGAGCGATTGTGCGAGCTGGCTGAGCGCCGTGCTGAACTGCGCGAGATCGAGGCCGACCGCTCCCGCTTTCTGGCGGCATTCAGTCATGATCTGAAGCAGCCGATGCAGGCAGTGAATCTCTATGTGGGCACTATTGAACGCAGCCTGGCGAATGCAGTGATGGACGCAGGCGAACGTTCGCGCTCAACCGAAAGCCTCTTAAGGCTCAGGCAGAGCATTGGTTACATGAACGATGTGTTTGACAGCGTGCTCGATATCAGTCGCCTCGACAGTGGCGCGATGGAAGTTGCCATTGAGCGTGTGCACGCGCAGTCGTTTTGCGAGCGGGTGCTCGCGCAGCACAAGCGCATGGCTGATGATCTTGGGCTTGTGCTGGAAATGCGCGGCGTGGACATGGAGCAGGCACTTCTGCAAACGGATCCGCGCTTGCTGGAGCGTGTTCTGCGTAATTTCATCAGCAATGCGATGCGTTATACGAAGGCCGGCGGTATTCGTTTGCGTGTTTCAAAACACGGGACGCTGTGCCGGATTGCCGTCGTCGATACCGGTTCCGGCATCGCCGCACCCTTGCGCAGGAAAATTTTTGATGAATTTACGCGTGGTGATGCTGCTGCCATGGCTGTGCAGGGCGTAGGCCTGGGCCTGACAATTGCTCGTCGACTGGCTGCGCGCATAGGCGGCCGTATTTTGCTTAGCAGTCACGTGGGCATAGGCTCCGTCTTTGCCATTGAGCTGCCGTTGTCGGCAACCCCTTTGTCGGATGCTGAACGTGCAGTGATGCGCGATACACGTCTATTTGAGAGTGTGTTACCCCACGTGGTGGTGGAGCCGCCGGTCAATACGCTCATAGTCTGCATCGACGCCGATCCGGATGTAGGCAATGCCCTGCGCTTGCTGGCCCCGGCCCTGGGTATCGATATCATCACGGCCGGTGGCAGTGCCGATGCGTTGCGGCAGTTGGCTGCACTTGGTGGTGTACCGGCGCTGCTGATAATCGATGCGCAGCTCCAATCAGAATCAGCCGCTCAGGCGATCACTCGAATCAACGATGAATTCAATGCCACGATGCCAGTCATACTTTGCAGTGACGAAGACTTGCTGGCTGATGTTGAGCGACAAATAGGATCACCCGTGACGCTACTGCAGCGACCATTCAGTGTAGAAAAACTGCGCGAGGCGATCAATGGTGCACTTTCAACGCGGCTGCGTCATTAAGAGCCTGTCTCATTAGACCGCTGGCGGCGTTGTGCCTCCTGGCCGTACGAGCTGTACTGTCTTCATCGGCGTGTCTTGCCGTCGACCCAAAGAGACAGGTTCTAAGTCCTCAAAGATATTTCAGTGATGGTCAGTGATTGTTCGCGAAAAGGCCAAGCTTCTGGGCCACCAGCACGGCCTGTGTGCGACTGGCCACGTGTAACTCGCGAAAAATACCGCCCACATGAGATTTTGCCGTGATTTCTGAAATCCCCAGACTGTCAGCAATCTCGCGATTGCTCATGCCCTGACATATCATCGAGAGCACCTGAATTTGACGGTCAGTCAGGGAAATGCGATTCAGTGCAGAACTGTCCGCCAGTCCGCGAGCAGACAGCCAGGTGCCCTTGATCAGCGTGCCCTCAACCGCCTGCGCGATGATGGTGACGGTGTCCTCGATTGGCGCAGCTTTGCTAATGAACGCTGATGAGCCTGCGCCAATGCATGCACCGACCTGCAGTTCATCGTCATTACCCGAGATCGTGATCGTACGCACCAACGGCCCTAGCGCCAGTAACTGTGTGATCGCCTCCAGTCCGCCCATGCCCGGCAGACCCAGATCGATGAGTACCCACCAGGGCTGCGCCTTCTTTTTTTTCAGCTCGCCTTTGATCAGTAGGATGCCAGTCTCGGCATCGCCGGCAGTTTCCAGCCGTATTTTTGGAAAACGCGAGCGCACGGCTTCGGCCAGCGCGGTCCGAACGATAGGGTGATCGTCAACGATCAATAATGATGGCAGGATAGTCATGACCGGAATTGTAGCGGACTGAGTTTCATTGCGGTGGATCAGATCACGCAATTGACTCCAGTCGTGAGAGCCGAATTACATAGCGTACGATCAAGGGCGGCTTGGTCACGTCACTCTCAATGCAGTAATCCCAGTACCAGCATCAGTGCGGTTAGTATCAGCGACACAAGTAGTGCGACAAGAAGAGGTGAGCCGCGCCTGCGTTGTTGCGGCGCGCTCGGGTAGTCAATCGCGCGCAGCGTGGTGAGTACCTTCAGATCGGCGACCGGTAGCTGTTCCCACGCATCGCGAGGCATTAATTCGGCAGAGGAGGTTAAGGCTGTTTGCCCGACGATACGTTGCGAGCTCGCTGCGGAGGATGGTATCTGAAGGAAATGATGATCTGGCAGTCCCATGGCCATTGCGATACGGCGGGCGCAGTCGATACGATGCGCCTCATCAACGAAAGCCGAGTCGCTGCCTTCTTCAATCGCTTTGACTTGTGCGTCTTCCAGTCCTGACAACATGGCGAGGGTGGCCGTCGTTAATTTGTGCTCTCGCCTTGCACGCTCGATCAGCTTGCCCGGTACCGTGATCTGTGCACGACTAGATTTGATACCCCGTGTCATCGTGCGGTCTCTCTGTTCTCGGGACAAGGAGCGTGTGCGCTGGCCTCAAGTGCATCGTCAACCAGTGTCATCTGTACGCGATAAAACAATTTGTAGTCGGGTGTTTGTAATTTTTTTAGTGACACGGACAAACCCCTGCCGTGACGAGTGCGTAGCCAACCCTGGGCTTCGCTGGCACTGGCAATGCCGTTTTCCAGGTACGCAATTTCGCTGTCACTGTTCGACAATATTCTCAGCTTGTCCCAAAACACGCCCGAAGACGCATAGCGGTCGACCGGATCCATCAAACGAAACCAGCCATCAGCCATCGCAGCAATCGCAAAATGATGATCAAGCAGGCCTGTCGCCTCGTGGGGTGCATCGTTGCGCGAATCGACGAGCAGACTGCGCAGCATCGCGTAGTCAAATGGCAGTGCTTCCAGCTGCAGCAGGTGATAGCCCTGTTCGGCGCATTCGACGCTGGTCATGCGAATCTGCATCAGTTCTGCCTGATGGTCAGGTTTTTCAAACAGCGCGCGCACCAGCTGATATCCGCTGGGTTGTACTGCAAGAAATAAATCTTCGAGTACGCAGTCTTTCATTTCCGGATAGGCGAGCAGGCGCCGCGCTTGTGCGGTTGCAAACAGGATACGTCCGCCATCATCCGTCACCAGCACGTTGCCGGGTAACTGATAAAACGCTTGCGTGACCACGAGCAGGTCGTTGGTTGCTGCGTTTGCTTTTGCGACCAGCTGGCGAGATACGCGATCGTCTGATTCTGCGCGTCTCGCAGACATGAGTTTCAACAGCATGTTGATCAGCATTAGCTTGAGTACAAGCCATGCGATGCCCGTTGCTGCCAGCAGCTGTGGACCGTAGTCCTCCTTGTTTTCCGATGTAACCGATATCAGCACGACCAGCAATTGCAGAAGTGCAGCTATTCCGGACAACAGCGCCAGCATCGACACCGGACGCTGAGCTATTTGCTCCAGTCGTGCATGCCGGCTGCACTCGGCAGCAGTACCGATAAAGCTTGTGCACAGTAAGACAGCTGCCATCAATGGCGCAGTGATGCCAGCGCCGTGTCCGGGTAACTGCTGTACGCCAATCGCTAGCGCCGATGCGGCCAATACACTCAATACCACCACGGGCATAGTGCTTTTGACGGCAGGTGTCTGGTTTGCCGCTGCTGCGGCAATCGCGCAGGCAGCGATCAGGTCGAAGGCGAGAAAGGGCGTCAGCTCACCCTGGAGTGCAAAGGTATCGGCAATCCACCAGGCCAGGGGGTGCAGGAGCATGGCCAGCGCGGCAAGCCCTGCATAGCGATCGCTGAGTCCTGGCATGGAGACGCGACGGCGCAGCAGATCCGGCGCGAGCAACGCCGCGCTGGCCAGCAAAAAGAAAAGTACCGAGGTCTTGTCGAAACTCATGGGCTCACTGCCTCAGGGTCCGCGATATTGCTTGCGTCATCCAATTGGCTACTAGCTTCAACATGAGATGCGCTGTTACCGCCGCTATGATCCCCGACATTCTGTGGCATGAAAGTGATGGGCACGCTCTCAGTGCTTAATGTGCCGGCCAGCTCTGGCATGCGACTGCTTCGGGGGGCGGTTTGACCGTCCATTGAGAATTCAGTCGATAGCCCGGACACGGTAGGCCACATCAGGGGCAGTATCGCCAGAGCTGCCACCACGGCAGCAGCCGACACTAGCCACGCGGGGTTGCTATAGCGCCGGCCACGACGACCACCTTTGACTGACCTGTGAGCGTGGTCTGCGGAGATCGGAGATACGGGATGGCGGAACGCCTTGCTGTCGTCGTCATCCAGATCCCACCGGGCGACTTGTGTACCCATCGCGGCGATGTGGTCTTCACAGGCCTGTCCCTCCGCGGCAAAGAGTGCGACGAGCCGTAAGCGGTGATTTCGTGTGCCTGCCACGAGTTTGACCAGTTGCCGGAAAGCCGCGCGGGACATCGACTGCGCGTTCGGGATGAACAGCACGCAGCCGGTTGGAGTACGGGAGAGCGGTGAGAGGGCATCACCTGACAGGGTCTGCAGGGCAGCGTCGAAGCGATTAAGCATCAGATCGACGATCAGGGTCTCCAGCCGCTGTGGATCATACTTTTCTATATGCCAGCCATCTTGCTCTGCCAGCGCAATCGCCAGAGCTGCGGCGTAATCGAGCAGCTGACGACGGTCGCGCCCCACCATGGCGACATGGAGGCCGTCCAGAGAAAGGGATTCGCGAACGATGGAGAAGTGCTCAATGTCCGCAGGACGTATCGGGCTTGACATGCGGGTAATTATACTAAAGTATGACGTCTCTTTGAGGCCAAAGTTGGGCGAAATGTTGCTATTCGTCCGAATTTGATGCCTGGTTTTGCCGGCCTGGCGCCCTCGCGCCCCGCGATCTGGCGCTGCAGCGTGAAGTCAATGAAAGGTGGGTACGATGTCCAGGATGTCCGTCAACGAATTTTTTAATCAGGCGCGCGCCTGTTTGAGCGATTACAACGCCGATAACAGCTGGTTTTATCAGCAGGGCAATCCGTTTACCGGTATTGCGGGTGAGCTTGACCACATCTCTGCAGCGTTCAGAATTTACGAACTGGCATCAGCGCCCAGTCTGGGCATGCTGCTTCTGGGAGACACCAAGATTCGCAAAGACCCGACACTGGTGCAGAACTTCGGGCTGGCCTCAGGTAGCGGCATTCAGGACCAGAAAGAAGTCGAGATGGGGCGCTTGCTTAACGAAGAGCGGCGCAAGATGTTCGGCCCGAATTACACATCGGTCACCGACTCGGGAAGCATACTCAGCGACAAAAAATGGTCGCCGCTGCTCAATGACGCGCTGATGCTGGGCGGCGCACACTCAAGGATAGAGTTCGTTTTTGCAGAAGATCGCGCGACGATGGTGCCCCAGGCTCATCCGAGCGCGAAAGACTGGTGGCTCACGGTGTTCAATACCTACCCCGACATACTCTGGGGCTCCTGGGGCGCCCCGCGAGTGTTTGCCCGTGAACTGATCGGCTTGAAGTTATCAGGCTACCGGCCCGTTTTCTCTTACCACCAGTTGAGCTTTGATCCAGGCGCTGCGCAGGTCAAGAGCTTTCGTGATTATCTCGGGGCGCTCAAGGCGGCCAATTTCGAGTCCGCCAACAAGGCGGCGATCATTCGCACGATCTCTGAATGGCTATTTGGTCACCAGGACGCGATCAATGTTTAGAAAAAGCTGAGGCCCTGTAAACACTGCAGAGTGACGAGGCCTCAATTGACGTGGGAAATAATAATTCCAAATAGTGTATGGCTATTGTGATTTGGTTTTATTTTCATTTTAACTACAAAAAAAATTTTCAGGTCAAAGAAAATTTTCCTCGTTTTATCTCTGGTCATTACAGGTTCTATCGCCGCACAAGTCGTCGATGAGAAAGTTCGCAATCACTTGTCAGGTTTATGGAGTACCAAGAGCCTATCCCGATAGGGCGTGATGCCAGACGATCAGACCACAAGCAAATTGCAGCATCGCCAGATACGGGTGGGCACGTTTTACACACCAAATCAGCAAGCGGCGATAACAATTGAGCCAGCGATGCCAACGGAGCTCATTACTTTGCCCGCCGAACCTAGAATTACGTCCGTTGGACAAGCAAACCTATTCCAACCTACCGAGATAGGTCCTTAATGTGGCATTAATGTTCGGCCCTTAACCTGTGTGCATTCCACCGTGTGGAGATACACAGGTCTATGTGCCTCATCCTGCCCAAAAATTATATTTTTGATAAACATCATCCGGTACGGATGAGGCCGTCGATTGTGGTCAACAAGCTGCAATTCGACTGGGTTGACCGGGATCATCCGGATCGAGAGAGTATCCAGCGATTTATCGCCGACGTATTTCGCGCCCGCTTCGGTGCCGACCTCCGGCATTTTTCCGATCTGCTGATTGGTTCAAGGGATATCAACGGGCAATGGAATGCTGCCGTTGGGCTCTCCTCTCTTGCGCACGGCAAGGCTTTTCTTGAGCAATATCTCGATCGCCCGGTTGAGCAGGAAATTTCACTACGCCAGCCGGGGCATGTACATCTCAATTCGATCAATCGTGCCGATATTGTCGAATTCGGCAATCTTGCGGCCACTCGTCCTGGCGCTTCCCGAGCGTTGATCTTACATCTGGCACCTTTTCTGCGCGAGCGGCAGGTTCGCTGGATTGTATTTACCGGCATGAAGTCGCTCTTCAATTCTTTCGCCAAATTCAATTACAAGCCGATCGTCATCGCATCAGCCGATCCGCAAAAGCTCCATGGTGCTCAGTCTCTGTGGGGTACTTATTACGACTTTTCACCCAACGTGATGTACGGAGATGTGGATGCCGCTTATTCAAGGTTCTGTGACAGAGCGGATTGATTCCCATGCCAGGATAAGTTCTCTGACCGGACCATCCATTGGCGGATCCGAACTAAGACAGCTCATCGACAGCGTGACGGCCTGCCTGCTCACTCATCTGCCCCAAGGCAGCATGGTGGGTATTTACGCCGACAACTCAGCCGACTGGGCAGTGGCCGATCTCGCCTTGCAGCAGGCGGGTATGGTCTCGATACCCGTACCCGGATTTTTCAGCCTGTCGCAGATTGGGCAGTTACTGATGAATTATCCGGTTCAGGCTGTTATTTGTCCGCTTCTGCCACCGGCATTGGCGGCGGCAGGTTTTACAGCCATGACCGAGCTTGCGCCGATCACGTCCCTGGTGCTCTGCGTCAAGGCAGGTCCCGCAGTTCCCACAGCTCCCGCAGCGCCCGGGCATTCGCATCCGTTTCCGGCCGGTTCAAAACTCACGTTCACTTCAGGCAGCACCGGCGATCCCAAGGGCATCCCGCTGAGTGCCGGGCAGCAGTGGCAGGTGGCGGATTCGCTGGCGCATGCATTGAAGTCACTCGACATGAAGCGGCATCTGGCCATGCTGCCGATGTCGGTGCTTCTGGAGAACGTTGCGGGTCTTTACACCGCCTTGCGTTTGGGTGCGCAGGTTGTCCTGCCACCGTTAAGTGAAGTGGGTTTGAGCGGATCGTCGGGCTTCAATGCCCGGCAGGCGCTGGACACCATCATTGCCAGTGAAGCAGAGAGCATCATTCTGCTTCCCCAGATGTTGCGCGATCTGCTTATCGAGTTGCAGGGAACCGGTCGTTCGCTTAGCCGACTGAAATTCGTCGCCGTGGGTGGTGGCAAGGTCGCCCCCAGTCTGATTTCTGAAGCGCGGCAGGTCGGTCTGCCGGTTTATGAGGGTTATGGTTTGTCGGAGGCGTGTTCCGTCGTTTCATTGAATACGCCTGCCGCAGACCGTGCCGGAAGCGTTGGCAAACCGCTGGCGCATCAGTCGGTGCGTATCGCAAGCGATGGTGAGATCGAGATCAGTCAGCACAATGCGCCATGGTTTGCGACAGGGGATATCGGCGAGATCGATCGTGACGGATTCCTCTATGTCACCGGTCGCAAGAAAAATGTACTGATCACCAGTTTCGGCAGAAATGTGTCGCCGGAGTGGCCCGAGTCGGTATTGCAGAGTTTTCCGGAAATCGCCCAGGTCATGGTGTACGGCGACGGCCAGCCGCAGCTGTCCGCATTGATCGTTCCTGGTCGTCCGGACTATTCCATCCACACACTGCAGGCCGTGATTGATCGGGCAAATCAAAGCCTGCCGGATTACGCGCGCATCGGCCAGTGGCATGCGCTGGATAAGCCATTCTCGGTCAGTGATGGTTTGCTCACGGCGAATGGACGGCCGCGTCGCGAACAGATCCTCGCATTTTATCGATCACTCATTCAAGCTTGATTTTTATTCAGGGAGTTTTGCATGTCCGGTTTTTATCAGCGCCTCATCAGTGATACGCAACAAGAGCGGTTACAGCTGACGAGTATTCCCGTCATTCAGCAGGCCTTACGCGGAGATATCAGTAAATCGCAATATGTCGCGTTTCTCGGGCAGGCCTTTCACCACGTCAGACACACCGTCCCGCTTCTGATGGCTTGTGGTTCACGACTGACCAACACCCATTACTGGCTGCAAGAAGCGATTGCTGAGTACATCGAGGAAGAAATAGGTCATGACGAGTGGGTGCTCAATGACATTCGCGCTTGCGGGGAAGACGCCGAACGCGTCCGACAGAGCGTGCCACATTTTGAAACCGAAATGATGGTGGCCTATGCCTACCATCAGATTGATCGGGGTAATCCGCTGGGGTTCTTCGGCATGGTGCATGTTCTGGAGGGAACCAGCGTCGCACTCGCGACGAATGCAGCGTCATCGATTCAGACTTCGCTCAGTCTCCCGGACACTGCATTTAGCTACCTCAATTCGCACGGAAGTCTCGATCAGGGCCACGTGAAGTTTTTTGAAAACTTAATGAACAAGATTCAAAACCCGGCAGATCAGAATGATATTTTGCATTGTGCCCGGCGCTTTTACCGATTGTATGCTGATGTCTTCCGGTCGCTGCCTGCCACGAAATAATTGACGGGAGAACAGATGTCTGAAGTTGGAAAATATAGGATTTTGCTCACCGGCGCTTCGCGCGGCATAGGCAAGGCGATGGCAGTTGCACTTTCAGCGAGGGCGGAGCGACTTTTCTTGCTCGGGCGCGACCAGAAAGCACTTGACGCTGTAGCCTCAATGATCAGGGGACCTGAGGTGATCACACTTGCAGGGGATCTCACGGATACGGAGTTTTTAGCCAACATTGAGGAGAAAGTTGCGGCAGCAGGCGGAATCAATGTGTTGGTAAATAATGCCGGGATCAGTGATTTTGCCTCGTTTGAGCATCAAGACAAGGACACCATCGAGCAATTGTTACAAGTGAATTTGCTCACACCGATGCGTCTGTCACAGCAACTGCTTCCCCTGATGTTGCGCGAGCCTGAAGCACAAATCATCAATATCGGCTCGACATTCGCTTACATTGCCTTTCCGGGATTCGCTGCTTACTCGGCGACCAAATTCGGATTGCGCGGATTCACCGAGGCACTCGGTCGGGAGCTTGCCGACACCTCGGTGCGTGTCCGTCTGTTCTCGCCCCGAGCGACGAAAACCGATATCAATTCACCGTCGGTCACCTGGATGAACCAGCAGCTGGGTACGACCGAAGACGATGTGGAGGCAGTTGCCCGGCAGTTCGTGAATTTTTTATCGCAGCATCAAACCGAGTATCGCGTCGGTTTCCCTGAAAAATTATTCGCAAAAATCAATCAAATTTTTCCGGGTCTCGTCAGTCGCTCCCTTCGCAAGCAGTTGCCAGTCACTCGTCGCGCACTCGCTACCCATTCATCCAAATCATGAGGTACTTCATGTTCAAAGCAATTATTGCCCTTGTTTTATCCCTGACATTTTCGGCCGTTTTTGCAGTCAGTCCGGAAGTCAGCCGCATGCAGCAAGACTGGGCTGAAATCAAATACAAACAACCCAAAAATCAGCAGGAACAGAAATTTTCATCATTACTGAAAATCGCTGAAGACTACGCTTCCAAAGCGCAGAATGATCCGGAGGTCCTGATCTGGTATGGCATCATCGAGGCCTCGTATGCTGGTGCGCGCGGCGGTATTGGTGCGCTGGGTAATGTAAAAAACGCTAAAAAATCGTTTGAACGGGCTATTGAACTCAAGCCCGCCGCGCTGGATGGCTCGGCATTTACCAGCCTCGGTTCGCTGTATTATCAGGTGCCCGGCTGGCCGATCGGTTTCGGAGACAACAAGAAAGCACTGGAGTTCCTGAGGAAGGGACTGGCGGCCAATCCGGATGGAATTGATCCGAATTTTTTCTACGGTGATTTCCTTTTCAAGAGCGGCGACTATGCGGGTGCTGAGCAGGCGCTGAAAAAGGCCCAGAAAGCTGCGCCGCGTCCGGGGCGCGAGTTGGCCGATGAAGGCCGCCGTGGGGAAATTGATCAGCTGCTGGAAAAGATCGCCGAAAAGAAAAAGTGATTCATGGATGGAGTAGGGGGTCAGGTTGAAGATTCTGGTGGTTGAAGATGATGCGCTGATCGCATCAGGCCTACAGCTGGCGCTGAACAGACTGCATCATCGCGTGGAGTGGTGCGCCGAGGGCCGGCAGGCCCAGCGTCTGCTCGCCACCGAAGATTTTGACCTCGTTATTCTTGATCTGGGCCTGCCGGGAAAAGATGGCTTTGACATCCTCAGCCATCTTCGGCAAAGCGGATCCTTGGTCAGCGTACTGATTCTGTCGGCTCGTGACGGCATCAAGGATCGTGTCAAGGGTCTTGATCTTGGTGCGGATGATTATCTGACCAAGCCCTTTGAGCTCGATGAACTGCTCGCCCGTGTCAGGGTACTGGAACGTCGCAGAATGAGTAGTGCGAATCATCTTCTGGAGCATGGCAGGCTCTCGCTCGACCTGAACGCCATGAGTGTCAGCTGGCAAGGGCAAGCGGTCGATCTTCCCCGCCGCGAGTGGATGCTGCTGCGTCTGCTGGTGGAAAATCCGCAGCGAGTCTATACGCGATCACAAATCGAAGATGCTCTGTATGGCTGGGGCGAGAGTACCGAGAGTAATGC
>JACCDX010836122.1_pt1 | contig 59673 bp, 95 predicted proteins | sample 7449681 | NCBI WGS metagenome assembly JACCDX01 (sample SAMN15323450, study PRJNA562643) | freshwater metagenome | isolation source: river surface water | place: USA:Blue River Watershed | collected 2017-08-18
CCACCCGCGCCGCCGCCGCTGCCCAGGCGGTTGTTGCCGCCGTTGCCGCCAGCATTGCCGACACTGAGAGCGCCAGCGGTTCCACCGTTCGCGCCGCCGCCGCCCGGGCCACCAAATCCAGAGGCGCCGCCACCGCCGTTCGCGCCCGCCCCGTTGGGGCCTGCCGCGCCGCCGCCGCCGGCAGGATCAGCGCTTGCCGTCTCACCACGAGGGCCTGTGCCGCCTGAAAACTTCGTGTCGCCGATGCCGCTTGCTGCATCGCCGCCCGCTCCAGCCGCCGCCGTCGAGCCGCCGCCGCCGCCCTTGGCTCCACACGACGAGGCCGCCAACGAGGCTCCGTTGAACCAAGTGTCACCGCCTGCGCTGCCCGGATTTCCTCGCGCGCCTGCCGCGCCGACCTGCACGGTGATCGACGCGCCTTTTGTAAGGCTCAGGTTGTTCTTCTTGCTGTACCCGCCACCACCGCCGCCGCTGCCCATGCCCGGCGTTCCAGAGCCATCGCAGCCGCCACCACCTCCGCCGATGCACTCGATCGTGTTGTCTTCCGGGTTCCAGTCGGCCGGAACGGTCCAGGAGCTCGATCCAGTCGTGGTGATGAAGATCGTCTTTGGCGTCGGCATGTCAGGTCTTCGTGACCGTGAGCACAATCGTCAAGCGCTTGATCGTGGTGACGCTGTCGACGTTGAAGCCAAGGATATCGCCGGCCGCAATGGACGTGGTCCATCCGGTCAACGTGGTGTCTTCGCTCTTGGTGTTCGCCGAGATCGTGACCGGCGCCGAGGCGGTAATGCTGTCGGCGTCCACGGGAGGGTAGTTCGCGTACGTATCCTTCCAGATATCGACCACGATGGAACCGGACACGTCGGCGAAGGACCGAACTGCCGTGATCGTGCACGCGAACGGCACGGCCAAGTAGCCCTTGACGCCGGTCTCGATCGTCGCGCCGCCGCCGTCGATGACCCAGATCAGCGCCGTCGTGCGCTGGTTCGATGTCATTCGGACGTTGGGAGCGGACAATTCCAGGCCGTCCGAGGGGACGAGTTCCAGATTGGTGCGCGCGGCCGAGGCCGAACTTGCGCCCGTGCCGCCGTCAGATACGGCCACGTCGGTCCCGCCCGGAGCATAGTAGTCGGTGTCGGCTTCGAGGTTCAGCGCCGCCTTGAGTGCCCCTTCAGTGCCATACGTGAGCAGCGCGCGGCCGTAGGCTGTCGTGGCCAGGGCAGCGATTGCCGTCAGATCGGCATCGAGCGGCTGATAGGATCCTGCGATTTCATCGGCCACGTCGGACGGCTTGTCGACTTGGCTGGCGTTGCACAGCGCCGTCACCTTGTCGATCAACCACCGGAGCTTGCTGGCGTCATCGAACCCTGGTGCTGGCGCAAGCGGTACAGGCCTCATCGGCGCGTCCCCGTCTGCCCGATTTCCAGCATGGGGATGCCGAGGCGATAATCGCCGCCGACGACATTGCTGCGGACGGTCATGCCAAAGTGGCGGCCGGATATCCGCAAGTCCGCGATCACATCGCTCGGGCCCATGGTGGCCGTTTGCTCGTCGAAGTTGGCGTCCGAGTTTGGCCGCTCCTTGGTGTAGACCTCGTACGTCAGGTTCCCGACTTGCCGCTGGCAATCAGGGATCAGACCCATCACGTCGATGTTGGCCGCCCCATTGGTCATCGCGTACAGGCCGAACTCGATATAGGATTCGAGCGCGTCGCCGTCGGCATCGAGCCCGACGTTGTGCGAGTAGATGACACCATCAGCGTCCACCAAGAGGCTGGACGCGTCACCCGGGCGATAGAGGCACCCCGTCGTGCGATCGAGTGTGCCAGTCGTCCATATCCAATCTCCGATAGATACATCTACGTATTTGTTGGGCTCGGAGGAATTGAGCGAGCAGTAATGCCAGCGGATTTGCTGGTTCTTCATGTCGTACTCGCACCAAGTCTTTGTAATTTGGGAAGGATCCATGTCGTTGAAGACGTAATCGACAATGTCATCCTGATTTGGGATTGGAGCAACTCCAGAGACATACATGAAAAACTGCTGCGACGAAATCCAGAAGGCGGAGCCGGATACTTTCGAGAACCCCAGAGGGGCGATCAATCCGCAGTTGCTGCCAACCAAACGACTGTCGTAGACGAACTCGCTGCCGGTGTACTGGAAATGATAGACCGACGTGTCTGTCCACACGATTGAGATGCCATCCGAAAGGGCGGTCCCGGCCATCAACTTCGAGCCGGATTGCAGCGTTCTGGTATTGGCCGTGTTCGCCGCCGATGGAGTCCAGTCGGTCAAGTCGTCCTGATCCGGCCACTGCACGGTCATGGGAGTCGTCGTGCCCAAGGCCATGATGAACCGCTCGCCCGTGACGAACATGGCGCGGATGGATGTCGGAGCGTTGCTTACCACCTCGGCCCGGGCGTCGGTGGCCTCCTCCCAGAGATAGAGGCCGCCGAGGAACGGGCTTGCGAGTAGGTCATTGCCGTACTCATGAACCGACCAGACCCGGATCTCGACCTCGATGCCGTCCGCGCGTGGTGTGCTCCAGGTACCCGTGCCCCACGTACCAGCACCCCAGCCGAGGCCAACGACGCCGCCCGTACTGCCGGTGTTGATCTGGTATTCGGCGACGACGCTGGCCCCGCCGCCCGTGGCAGTTCCCGATGCTGGCGACGAGTGCTCGATAGTGTACGTGTTGTTGTCGACGACGGTGACGATCTGATACTCGCCGTCGATCGTGATGCCGCCGACTGCCGTCGCGCCGCTGAAGGTCACGTAGTCGTTGGCGTCGGCACCATGGGCCGTATCCGTCACCGTGACGGTCGTCAATCCACTCGACACCGAAAACGGATCGGTGTTGATGGTGCTCGATGCTCGGATCGGGGTGATGTCCGAGAGACTATCGTCACCCGTGATGACCTGCAATTTCAGGTGCGTGCCGAATGCGACGTTGGTATTGCCGTACTGGTTGACCCATGCAACCGATCCGCGCGCGATGCCGGTTAGCTGGTCGGGAATGAACTGTTCCCATCCCGCCCACTTCTCCGGGCGATTCTTCACGAAGCGCACCTTGTCGCCGCCCGTGTACCGCCCCTTCGCGGCATTCGGGCTATCCGTTCGCATGAAGCCCGGCGGGATATCAAGGGGGAGAGGCGCGGGCATGGATCAGACTCCCGCGAAGATGATCTTGTTCTGGATGATTGTGGGCTGCACGTTGTTGTGCGCACCACCGCCGCCCGTCGTGTCGGTGGTGAAGGTGTGCGCGTGATCGCCGTTGCTTCCCGTGTTGCCCGGCACGAAACCGATATCGTTGGCACCATCTGCCGCCGAGCCGAGCGACGTGTCGGGATTGTTGTACGAGTGCGTATGCGCACCATTGGTCGACGTCGTGCCGGTGTGCGAGTGTGACGGGATGGTAGCCGTGGTCAGCGTATCCGTCTCAAGACCGCCCGTTGCGCCTAGCGTGTCGCCGTTGACGCCGTTGGTGAGGCCCGTCAGCCGGTTGGCGCTGGTGCCGCCCATGTCGTCTTTGCCGGCCGAGACGCGCCCGCGATAGTCCGGCAGTGTGAACGTGGTGCTGCCGTCGCCGACCCCGTGCGTGACTCCGATTGCCGCGAACAAAGCGGCGTACGTCGTTCGCGATACGTTCTGTCCGTAACAGAGCAGCCATCCGGCCGGGGCGCTGGTGCCCGCATAATCGACGATGGCGCCGACCGGCAGCGCGCCGGGGACGACGGCCGCGCGCTGATACTGATGCAGCCGCACGTTGCTTGACGCATCCGAGATAGCGACGAAGGTGTCGCCGGCCGCCGCGACGATGTTGTATCCGCCCGGCAGGATCAGGCTCGTTGCATTGTGGGTAAGTGTGAAGGCCCCCGTTGCGCGGACGAAGCGAGTCTTGTTAGCACCAGTGCCAAGCGAAGTGATGGTGGCCGTGCCGGAGATGGCGATATAGTCGGATGCCGCCCCGAGGATATCGGTTGTCGTGGCGCTCGCCACCGTCACTTCTGCTGTAGTCGTCGACGGCGGATTGCCGTAGTCGATGTCGGTGCCGTTGCAGTACACCAACGCGGCACCGCCTTGCTCGATCGTCACGCCAGTCTGCCCGGAGACTTTGCAGGTCACCGTGTATGAGCCGGTCGTATTGTTCTCGACGATCCAGGAACCACCGCGCCCCGAAAAGATGATCGTCGCATTGCTGACGAGCGTGCCGGAAACGCGGATCGCGTTCACGATCTCTTGGCTGTCCGTCAAGGTCGTGTTGCCGCCCGTGGTGGCAATCGACGTGACGTCGCCGAGCTTGTCGTCGATCTCCTCGAAGTTGGCATCCGCGATGATGCCCCAGGAGTTATTGTTCGCGCCCTCGGTCTGGTTCGTGAGTTTGAGGTTCGGCGTTTGGGTGTCTGCCATCAGTTCCCCCTGATCTGGCCGGACTTCGATCGGTTACGAGTAGAGGACCATCTGGCCACGGCGGTTCAGGTCATTCGTGGCATTGGCCTCGCTAATCTTCTGTTCGAGCAACTGCACGTACATCTGCGCAGCCGACCATTCTTTCATGTGCTCGTGCCCGAGCGCGAGGCAGGCAACCCGCAACAGCCCGGGATAACGGACGGTCAAGAAGTTTGTCTCGTTCGACCCGCTCAGCGCGGTCGGGCGCTTATAGAACATGAGCTTGCCGGAGAACGTCTCGCTGCAAGCCACGTCGACGTAGGCCGTTTCGCCGACCACGCCCCACTTGCATGGCGTGCCCTCGAACAGCGCGCCGTTCTCGTCGCGGTGCGCCTCGATGCTCTGCTCGTGCACGTACAGGATCGGCGCGCTCCAGCCGTACGGACGCCACTCGATCGGATCGAGGAATCCCGTCGGAAGCGCCACCGAGTTGGCGTCAGCGGCTATGGTCAGGGTCTCGATCGCCTGCATCTCGCGGACGCGGAGGCGTTCGTAGATCTTGGATTCGGCCTCGATCAGGATGTTGTCGGTCGGGAGATCGGATCGGTTGAGCCAGTTGGCGATCGAGCCCAGAGTCGTCTTAGTCCCCGTCAGGGTGGTGTAATTGTAGGCCATGGGCTCGATCTCCAGCGTCAGACGTCGCGGCGCGCTTCGCGGGCCGTGATCACTTTCTGCTCAATGAGGAAGTCGACAACGGCGCGGCGCTCGCTCAACTGCACGTTGTATTGCTCGCGCGCGGCCTTGCGGACATCGCCGAACAGATAATCGACCTGCCCGCGCCCCCAGGCCGCAAGATCGACGCCGGCCGGCTTGGCAGGAGATGCCGCCGGCTCGACGGCGTTGGCCACCTCTGCCTCTTCTGCGGCAGTTGCTGCCGAGAATTGCGCGCGCTTGGCCTGCTTCTCCTCGTAGACCTTCTTGGCCTCTTCGAGAGCGGCAAGAATGGCTTTCTTGCCGGCCGGACACGTCGGGCCAAGCGTGGCTCGCGCATGCCGCGCCCACGTCTGGTAGGGCATGCTGTCGACCTCGCTCAGCAGGCGATCGACCGAAAGCATCGTCTCGGCAGGCGGCTGGACCGATGCGGCTGGCGGAGTGGGAGCCTGCGGCACGTCGGGCTTCGATGGCGGCGGTACAGACGGGTCGGCGGGAACGCCCGCGTCATAGTCGGCCGAAATGTGGTTGTCGTGAGCGTCGAACAGGAGTCCGTTCTGCTCGAAGCAGGCCGGCCGGTCCGTCAGGCCGTGCAAGATCATCGGCGGGGACACCTTACCGAACGGCTTGGATCGATCGAGTTTCATCGCTTCCCTCGTTGGTTTTTTTCACAGCAGTGTGGGCGGGCCCTTGCGAACCCGCCCACGATCACATGCAGAAGGACGGCTTACTTGCCGCCCTTCTTGGTCTTGTCGTTGTACGCACCCGCGTTCAGCGAGTGGGACAGATCGGTCGGGCCGCCCTTCATGGCTCGGCCTTCCATGGCCTCGCCCATGTTGACTTTGTGGCTCGACCGATCCGGCGCGACCTCGGTGCGAATCTTCTGCCCGAAGTGTGCCGACTCTTCCTTGCGCATGGGATCGTTCCTTTCTGCTGTACGCTTGCACTAAACTCGGTTGTGGCTCAGTCGTCGTAACCGGCCATCATCTCGCGCATCTCGTGGTCGAAGTCTTCGACCCGATCAGCTTTGTCGAGTGGCATGCAGTCGTGGACGCCTGCCACTCGGGGACGCCGGTACAGACGAGTGAAGCCGTCCTGTGCGGCATTGCCACTCCCGACGGGATCGGTGTGGCGTTCGCCGCGCGGGTTGAGCGGCGTGAGCCGACATTTGCGGTTCATGTCGTCCATGTCGGTTAGTCCTGCCAGTCGATGATGACGTACGGCACGCCCATGCCGGTCGGCGAGCCCGTGGCCACCGTGCACGTCACATAGACCGCCGTGTCCTTGGGCAGGTCACGGTTGAGCATGTACGTGGAGAACCCGCTGTCCTGCTCGGTGTAGAGGATGCGGATGCCGGTGGCGCTGTCGACGGCCAGGGCATGCAGCACCAGTTCATCGCCGTAGGCGTCGGGGTCCGAGGAGGTGCCAATGGCGATCTTCGGGGTGACGCTGCCACCGTTGAAGACCTCGGTGGTGCCCTCCACGCCGTAGTCGTAGAGGCGGCCTTCCTTGCCCTTGGGGCCCTTGATCACGAAGACCTCGTCGGCGGCACCGCCGAAGTCGAAGGTGCCGAAGGAATACTTGATGCGGTTGGGACGGTCGTAGCTCATAGCTGTGTTCCTTGCTCTGAAGTGGGTTGAAACGAAACGGCCCGGGTGTTTAAGCCCGGACCGTCGTCATTGCTGTGTGGGGGCCGATCTTAGGCGGCCGAGTCCCACTTCATGATGCGCGACTGCGCCGCCGTGGTGTGCGAGAGGCCGTAGCCGCCGAGGAAGTACCAAGCGATACCGCCCGAACGACCGTAGTCGCCGGGGAGCTTCGCGCGGACCTCTTCGGGGATCACGATGGCCTCGTTGCAGGTATCGCCGCCGAAGATGAACGCCCACGAAGACTTGGCGTTGTTCCAGGCGTCGGCCGTGCCCGTGTACGGGTCGAACGTGGTCGAGTCGATCGCGCCGCCCTTCGGGATGAAGTCCTGCTCGACGAAGCGGGTGCCTTCGTAGCGACCGATTTCGCCCGAGGCGATGCGCTCCAGGCCCTGAGCAACGTACTGGTTCAGGGTCTCCAGCTCGTTCTTGAACGGACGGAGCGTCGTCGGGTGTGAGATGCACACGTAGTCGTCGTCCACGAAGCCCGGGATGCCGCGCTCACGCATGTCGTCGACCATGGCCTTGACGTGGCCAGTGCCGAGGGCGACGTTGTTGGTGGTCGCGGTCGAAGCGTTCTCCGTGATCGTCACCGACGTGGCGCTCGTGCCAGACGTCGGGGCCGCGCGCAGCTTGCAGGTGTTGAACTGGTTGAAGACCTCGATGTCGAACGCCTTGCGGGCGTCGTTCTTGAGAGCTTTGTGGATGATCTTGAGGACGTCGTGCTTGGCCAGCGCCGTCAGCTTGCCGGTGTAGGGAACCGAGTTGCCCATCTCGACGACGGTCAATTCGGCCTGCGACACGGCGAAGTTGGTCTCGGGCATCGGCTGAAGCTCATTCAGTCGGCGGCCCTGAGTGTTGACGTCACCGTAGACGTTCCAGCGGTACTTTTCACCGCGATGGAGACCCTTGTTCAGGGCATCCTCATCGGGCTCGCAGAACTGACGGAACTTCGTCAGCGGCTGGAGCGCGGTGCGCAGCGTGTCGGAAAGCTCGTCGGCGTACATGTAGCCGCCGTCGGCTGACGTGGTCCAGTTCATCGTGGTCGACATAGCGAAAGTCTCCTATCGGTTCGATAGGCGCTCGGCGGCCGGGGTTACCGGCGACGGAAGGCAGGGCGCGAGTTTCTGATCTCGGCCAAGATCTGCGCGTGGGTCTTCGGCGCGGGGGCCGACGACTCCGTCCTGACGCCTGAAGCGCGAGGTTGCTGTGGTGCAGCCCGCTTCGCCTCGACGCGTTGCGCCATCTTGTCGGCGGTCGGCGTCTGCTGCGCGGGCTTCTGAGTTGCGGCCGGCTTGTCGCCCAGTAGCGCCCCGAACTTGGTCGTCAGGTGCTTTCCGACTGACGTGAGGACGTCGTCGTAGGATCGCAGCGTTGCGGTCCCCTTCGATCGCCTCATTTGCGAGTGGAAGCGCACAAGGTCACCGGGATCGGTGATCTTGCCAAGTTCGTCTTCGGACAGGCCTGCCGCCAGCAGATCGGCGCGAAGCTCTTTCGAGACGCGGCGAAGGGCGACATCGACCAGTTCATCGTCCTTGACGATATTCGGGAATGCCTGGGAGAAGTTAGCAACAGCCGTGTCGATCTCCTGTTTGGTGCGGGTTCGCTCAAGGCGCTCCTCCACCACGCGACTGACTTGGTCCTCATCCACGGCGCTGGTCTTGCGCCCCCGGACGAGTTTCACCAATTCCGCGATGGCTTCCTTGCCCTCTTCGAGATCCCCGACCTGGAGTCGGTGCGCAATACTATCGACGTTCACATCATCGACCTCGTCCTCCGGCTGGTCTGCCGGGTCAACGCTCGTCGTCTTCTTGGTGCCCTTTCGGTCGCTATCGTCCTGGTGGTGTTCCTCGGACGAGTTGCCGCGCTGGGCTTGCGCTTCCTTGAGAAGGTCGCGGGCCTCTGCTGCCGCCCGCTTCGCTTCTTCAAACTTGGCATCGGCGGCCAGCAACTTCTGTGCGTCCGCCTTGATTTCACTGAGCTTTTTCTTGATCGGGACACCGTAGACCACCAACTCGATCTCGGCATCATCCGTCAGAACGGGAGCCTTGTCCCCACCCTGGTCCTTGTTCTGGTCAGAGGCGGGCCGGTCATCACCGATGTCGGTCGCCGTGTCGTCGACGGCCTCCTCCGCCGCCGGGTCGTCAGCCGAGTCGGCCGTCGGATTATCCTCCGCTTGCCGCAGTTCGCGCGCGCGCTTGTAGAGCCGCTCGCGGTCGCTGTCGTAGCGACGGCGCAGAGGCGCGGCGCTGTCCGGCTGGCCCTCGTTGCCAGAGCCATCGATCTCGTCTCGGCGCGAGACATCGGCCGCCGGCATGGCGTCGTCGATCTCGTTGACGTCGACGGCATCGTCCGCGCCGTGAAGTGCTGCCTGCTGCTGCTTATTTCCGCTTGTCGTCGTCATTGCCGTAGTCCCTCTTTATGATTTCGTCCGCCGCTTCGGACTCTTCGATCTTCGATGACACCCAATTGACGGCGCGCAGATACTCGCGCACCACCGACTGAGCCAGCGCCACGGAAACTGCATCCCGTGGATCGATACTGGCCAGAACTCTCAGGGCCTCGCATGCCTCCTGCCGGCGGGCAGCGATGTAGAGCCCGAGTGGTCCACCCTGCTCCAGGTCGATCTCGATATCGACCGCAACTCGACCGGCGCGCTCCAGCGCCTGCCGCTGTTCGAGATCGCGCATGGTGTTGTCGAAGAGGCTACTGATTAGCTCCTCGGACCCCGCATATCGGTCGTCGTCATCCCCTATGACAGCCACGCAAGTCCCCTCTTGTTACGCCGCTCGTTGACGGCTCGCTGTACCGGCCAGCATCTCCATGATCCGCTGTTGCCGATTTCCCTGGCTCTCGCGCGCACGTTCAGCCATGGCCGTATCTCGGTCTTCAACGGCTGCCATGCGTTGCTGTTGCATCGTATTGTGTCGCTCCGTCGCGCCCATGACCGTCTTCAGGATCTCGCGCTTGGTGCGCAGTCCCTCGATATCGAAGCGCGTATTGTTGTCCTCGGTGTTCATCCGCAGGTCGGCCTGGATCTTGGCCATCGTCGCCTCGAACTCGCGCTCCATCTCCTCGCGGCGCAACTTGATTTCTTCCATGACCTTCAGGACTTCGGGAGGTGGCATGTTCTGCTGTGGAGCTTCGTCGATGGTGAAGAAGCGGCGGCCATCGCGGAACCCGGCCGCGCCCATGACCTCCTCAATCAGGGCCTCCACGTCCAATGCGATCTGCTTGTTTTTCGACATCGGCAGGATCGGAGCCAGCATCTCGATGGCCATCTTCAGCTTTTGGAGCTTCTGGAGCGGGTCCAATGCGCCGATGCCGGCATTGACGCGCAGCGTCAGTTCAGCCTGCTCGAAGTCGTCCAGGTTCGGCATGTACTCGTACCGCGTCCACACGCGGGCGCGCTGGCCTGACAGGGCCAGAATACGTTCGTCGCTTTCGTAGTGGCGGATCAGCTGCACGACCTGCCGCAAGACGGGCTCCACCCACGTCTCGATCCACATTCGCAAGTCGAACTCGGAGACCGCGTTGGCAGCGCCCGACATCATTCGCATGCCGCCGACGGTTTCATTGAGTTGCCGCGACGACTGGACCGAACTCGTGGAGAATGTTCCGGAAAGCTCGTCGAACAGCGCATTGTTGACGCTGGTTTCCGTGTAGCTGCTGCCCGATGGGCCGGGCGTCTGTTGGAACATGACGTCATCAAGGTTGTCGACCGTGACGATGGCCTCCGGCTGGCCGCGCTTGAGCACTGCCGCCATATCGACGTTCTTGCCGCGACGCACGACCGTCAGGGGCGCAATCGAGCGCTTCAGGGTGTCGAGCCGCAGGTTGGCGACGTCGTTGATTTCCAACTGCAAGGGCTGCCACGTCTCAACGGGAGACTGCGGGAACACCCGATGGCTGTCCAGCTGGGCCACGCCCATGACGTAGGGGCGCTCGCCACCGTTTGCCGGGTACGAGACGTGCGTCTCCTGCACCTTCGAGATGAAGCCGTGCCGGCCGACGGACCAGAAGTGGTAGTCCTTGCCGGCAATTCGGATGAAGTTTTCCTGGATCCAGACGATATCGAGATGCCCGGGCGCTTTGCCCTCCTCGTATCGGTCGCCGCCACCCTCGCGAGATCGCCTCGGACCGGTGCGCTCGTCATCCTGCCGGCCGCGCAGCAGCAACTCGTCCGGAACTTCGAGCCAGATCGCGCCATCGCCGTTCTTGCCGCCGCCGGCCAGCATAGCCTTGCAGTCACTGAACCCCATCGGATACCGGCAAAAGAACCACCGGCCGCCTTGAACAGGGCTATGCCAGGGCGCGGCAGGATCAACGCCGATGTGCTCGATCGGGTGTAGTTCGATCATCGGCCGGTCGCGGACCACGCGCATGATCTCTTTCTGCATGCGGCGCAGGATGGGGAAGCCCTCCCCGTCAAGCATGGGCGTTCCCGTCTCCTCATCAAGAATGGGCTCGTCCACGACCTGGAACTTGCCCGTCGGAACCTCGATGTACTCCCATGACTGCTTGGACACGCTGACGCCCGTCAGCTGCGAATCCAGACAGGCACCCATGCTGATGATGTACCAAGGGATGCCGCTCTTCGCGCTCGCCTGCGTCAGGCGGTATTCGAGATTGGCCTTGATCGCGGCAGCCGTTGCCCGCTGCTGGTTGTCGTCCTCGTAGGTGGCCGTGACGTTCACAACGTCCTCGGTCGAGAACAGGGACGCAGCGGCGGTCGCCAGATTCTTCCGCACGGCGGCCCGGGTCTTCGGGACGAAGATGCGCGAGCGGCCACGGAATGCCGGCCCGAGATACTTGGATTCCTGCGCGTGCTCGTTTTGCCATGCGCGATACGCGCGGTTCAGAGGCTTCTCGACGGTCCGCGAATGGTAGTCCTTGCTGATCTGCTCGGCACGTCCGATGACTGCCAGCAAGTCGATGTTGGTCGGAGCGCCGGTTTGCGGGTCGCGCTCCGACGACAGGTGCGCCGCGCCTTCGGAGAGGTTGCCGCCTTCGCGGGCTGACGACTTGTCGGGGGCCTGCGGGTCGAAGCGTGACGACATGGGATCGTTACTCCAGAATCAGACGCGGGAGCGGCCGACGTCCGAGCGGCCCGGCTTGGCGGGCCTCAAGAAATGCCGTCAGATCGAACCCGGCTCGCGGGATGTTGTGACGCTCAAGGATCTCGCCGGCCGCGCGCATGACGGACTTGAGCGCCGGATCGGTCTTCAAGGCATTGATGTGCAACACATATTTCATGTTGCGCTTCATGACGATCGGCAGACTCAGGAAAGCGCACCCTTTGGCGTGGCTGACTTCGACCATCCACGGGTGCGACGGGTAGTGTCGCTCAAGGACAGCCGCTATCCGCGCCGTGAGCGCGACGTCCGCCTGCACGTACGGATCGTCCTCGACATCCATCGTCTTGCCCGTGAAGCCACGGCGCTGCGAATGGATCGCCGGCCGCGCTGCGGAGCGTGATGTGCGTCCCATTGAATCCTCCAAAGAAAAAGGCCCGGGGGTTAGCCGGGCCTTCCAGTGAGCAAGTGACGTCGAGCCGCGATGGCTTACGACGTAGCGAACGGTGTCGCGACAACGCCGGAGCCGAGGTTGTACCCCTGGATCGCCCAGACCGTGGCGCTGATGGCCGTCAACCGGAACTGCGTGCCCGTCATGCCGCCCGTCGTGGTGCCGTTCATGGTGACGGCACGGTGCGTCGAGCCGTTGCCGATCTGATCCACGGCAATGACGTTCGAGGTGTCCGTGTCGATCGAGATCAGTCGGCCCTTGACGAACTCCGAGGCCGAGGCACTGAGCACCTTGTACGACCCGGACGAGAGCGCCGTGTCGACGATGAAGTCGAAGAACAGGCCCGGGCTTGCGGTCGGCAGGTTGAACAGAGCGCCGTCGGTCTTGTCGAAGACACACAGGCCGCCGCTGTCCGCCGCCGTGAGCGAGACAGAAGCACCGTCGGCGACGATGACGCGGCGCTGCATATTCTGCGCCGTGTACGGGAAGTAGCCGACCAGGACGCCTTCCACGTAGAAGCCGACTGCACGCGCACCGGGATCGTATTCGAGGTACGTGGATCGATCCGCCGACAGGTAGATCTTGTCGCGAGTGAAGATAGACATGCCTTTGATCCTCTTCTTCTATTTAGATCAACGCGAGCACTACAGGAGGATCATAGAATTGATTCACTTGCGAACAGGCTTCCCATTTCGGAAGACGGACGTCACCCCGGCGACCGTTGTTGCCGACTTGCCATCGGCCCAGGCCGCAAGGATCTGGGTCATCTGCTCGTCCGTCAACTCGATTTCCTGCTTCTCGGGCGGCTTCTCGCCGTTCTTGGCCGGCCGCCGCACGGGATTGTTCGGGCTGCCGGTCACCTTCATATACACGCTCGGGAGTTGGGCGAAGACGACCGTCTCGTAGTTCTTGCCCAGCTGAAAGCCCATAGACATCTGCGTGCCGGCCTCACCGGATCGGATCATCTGCACCCTGCCACCGAGCGCCGGCTGGCAAACGCGATTGAACTGGTCCGTCTTGGCGTTGATGAAGGCGTGCACTACGGCGGGATTGGTGGTTTCGAGGCCCATTACTTCCTCCGGCGCTGGGGATTGCGGCTCGGAACGGGAGCGGGTTTGCCCGACGCCTCACCCCTCAGGATGGCGATTTCGGCGCGTGCCAAGCTAAGCTCGTCGGACCGCAGACGGGCCTCGCCCTGCATGATCCGGATGGTCTCGTCGCGCTTCTTCAACTCCGCGACGAGCACGGAATTAAGCGCCGCCTGCTCGTTGACCTGCCGGAACAGCGCGCCGACGGTCGATTGCATCCGCTCGTTGACCTGCTGGGCCAGCGCCTGCTGTAGAGACGGCGGGGCCTCGACGGGCGGCGGCATGGGTTGCTCTTCTGCCGGCTGAGCGCCGTTGGTGTTGGCTGGTTGGTCCATTGAGATTCCCTCGTCTCCTTGTTTTTCAGTGACTTGCTGCGTTAGGACGTCACGTCAGGGCGGCAGTCTTGATCCACCCGCCATCATAGATGTACAGCTGGTTGTTGGTGCTGTCGAAGATGCACGCCACGCGGCCGGTGTATGAGGTGGGCGTGCCCGTCGGAGCGCCCGCGCACGTCGGAAGGTACAGGAAGCCGTCGGTGGCCGTCGTTGCCAGCGCGGCGTTGCCGATCACGACGTTGCCCTGATAGCTAACCGTGAGGTACGACACAGCCGCGTGGCTGAACACCAGATTGTAGCTGTTGAAGGCGTCGAAAATGACGCGCTTGGACGTGTGCACTCCGCCGCCGTCATTGTAGCCACCGAAGGAGAAGGTCGAGCCGTTGCCGCCGTCCTGGAATCGGATGTAGCCGTTGGCGTCGTTATTGGGCGAGCCGGATGCCCGCGACGGGCTGTTGACCGCAATCGCCTCGTAGCTGTGCGTGTTGGTGACGCCAAGCGTAGCAAATCCGAACACCGACGTCGAGCCAATCGTCAACTGCGGCTTGCCCGTAGTGCCATGGGGTAGGAGACGCATTGCCTCGACGCCGCCGACCGTGAACGCGAAATTATCGGCCGACGGCCAGAAGAGGCCGGTGTTGGTGTCGCTCGAATAGCTGACGACGGGAGCCGAGGCTGAACCGACGGCCGAAACGTAGAAGAGCGGCGCGGCGATGTTCTTGGTGAAGCTCGTCAGTCCAGACCCGTGCGTTACGATCTGGGTCGTCGTTTCCAGGTTCGAGAGCGTGTCGTATTGGGCGTTGATGAATATCTGATTGGTGTCGCCGCTGCCCACTACGATGTCAGCGCCGCTCGACTCGGTCGGCGTGCCGCGAGCCCAGATGTTGGTCCAGACGTTGCCGGTGTTGCTGGTGCCGTTGGTGCCGATCGACTGCGCCGCCGTGTAGCCCGGATAGCCGGTATGCGTGCCCGATTGCGAGCCCGAGGTGTTGACAGCAGATCCGCCCGGTGTCGTGCTGAACTGGAAACTGTTGGTGCCCAAACCGGTCGCGATCACGTAGTAGACCGTCCCGGCAGTGACGCCCGTCGGAAGCGCGCCCGTGGTCGTGAAGATCACTTTGTCACCGGCCACACGTCCGTGCGACGTCCACGACACGACGGCCGGGCTGGCGATCGTCATGGTGATGGTGGCCGGGAGTGGATTGTAGGCCGTGAGGCAGGTCGAGTTGATGTCGGAGAACGTGCAATCCCGCGTCTTGTTTTCGAGGAATATGCCGACGCCATAGACGTCGGACAGGTTGATCTTCGAGAAGTTGGTGCGGCTGCAATCCCAGGTCTCGAAGCCTCGGCAGAACTGCGTCAGGCTGCCACCGCCGCGAATGTGGACACCGTCGACCGTGCAATGGTGTCCGCCGTACAGCAGGAACGGGAAGTAGCCCGCGCTGATCACCTTGAAATTGGTGAACGTGCAGCCGCTCATGGCGTAGGTTGCGATGGCAGGTCCGCCCGCTGCTGTGCCGGAAGTGATTGCCACAATGTCATCGAAGTGGCAGTCAACACAGTTGTTGGCCAGCAGGCCGCTACCCGCCATGCCGGTCGCTCGCAATCCGCGAACCGTGCACTGGTACGCATTCCGGAGCGCGATCGGAGAGCAGCTGGTGCCCGTGTAGCTCGACGTCGAGAAGCGGGGGTTGATGACCTTGATGTTGCTGATGCCAGCGCCGGCCGTGATCGACTCGCTTGTGCCGGTGAAAGTCTCGCCAGACGTGATTGCGTGCGGGAACGGATGCTCGAACGTCACCACGTTGCTAGACTTGGCCGTGATCCGAGTCACGAACGCCGTGATAGCGGGGACGTCGTTGGTCCAATCGAACCGGATGAAATCACCGACATTGAGAGACGCCGCGTTGGTCAGCGTCATCGAGTTGGCGTGCCGCGCGATGTTGGCGGCCAGCGGTCCGACCGTGGCGGCTACGCTCGTCAGCGTCGGCCCGATGTACCAGATGCAGGTCGACGAGCCGCTGTAGATGATCTCGCCGTTGCCCTGGAATATGATGTCGACGTTGGACACCGTGATCGGCGTCGGGCTCGACGTGATCTTGTGCTGCTCCGTGATCAGGATCACGGCTTTGCCGCTGCCCGAATTGACGGCAGCAATCATCGAATTGAAATTTGTGGTGTCGTCGGTCGAGCCATCGCCCGCGCAGCTGTACTGGCGCGGCGTGTAGTACGTGATGCCGGACCGGCGAATGACTTTGCCCGTCGTGTCGGAGAACGCCGGGACTTCGAGCGCGACAGAGCTTGACGGGCCCGTCACGTCGCCAGCGCCGAGGGTCGTTCGGGCAGCAGCAGCCGTGGTGTCGTCGAGCAGTGTCCGCGCGAAACTGGTGAGCGTCGTGGTCGATGCCGTGCCACTGCCAGTAAAGTAGGGCAGCGCGTCAGCTGCTGACGTGAGCCCGGCGATGGCCGCCAACTCCGCGTCATATGCCTGCACGTTGGTACCAATGACGAGGCCCAACGTGGTGCGAGCGGCAGCGGCGTCGGCGTCGTCATCGAGCGAGCGAGCAAACGCGGTGTACGTCGCTAGCGCCGCCGTCCCGCTGCCGGTGAAATAGGGGATCCGATCTGCCGCCGACGTCAGACCGGCAATAGCCGCAAGCTCCGCGTCGAATGCCTGGACGTCTGTGCCTATGGCAAGACCCAGCGTGGTCCGCATAGCTGACGTCGATGCGTCGTCAAGCAACGATCGCGCCGTCGACGTGACGGTCATGAGCGCCGCCGTGCCCGAGCCCGTGAAATACGGTGCCGAGTCGGCTGCCGACGTCAGGCCAGCCAATGCCGCAAGCTCCGCGTCTTGCGCTTGCACATTAGTCCCGATCACAAGGCCCAACGTGGACCGGGCTGCGCTGGCGTCGGCGTCGTCAATGAGGCTGCGGCCGAATGACGTCAGGCTTGTCGTGCCGGCCGTGCCTGATCCAGTGAAATAGGGCAAGGTGTCGGCCGCCGACGTCAAACCGGCCAGCGCGGCGAGCTCCGCGTCGTAGGCCTGAACATGCGTCCCGATCGTCAGGCCGAGGTTAGCTCGCGCGGTCGATGCGGTAGCCGACAACTCGGACAGGTTGTTCGCGGCCAGCAGGTCTCCGCCGCCGCCCGCGTTGGCCCACTTCAGGCCAGTTGCCTCGGCGCTGTCTGCAACGAGGATCTGACCATTGGTGCCAACGGCGAGGCGCGAAGCCGTGTTGGCTCCCGTCCCGACCACCAGATCGCCTTTGGCGTCCCAAACTGTGTCGGTCGCGACGTTGCCAGAACCGCCAGTTGCATCGAGCGTCGTGCCCGTGATTGAGAGATTGGTGCCGAGCGTCAAGTACGTATAGGCCCCGGCGCTATCGTCCCAGAAGAGGATGCGATCGGCATTCGGGTCGGCAAGCGCCGCGATCTGGGCGAGACCGGCATTCTGCGCCTGGACATCGGTGCCGATGACGAGCCCGAGCGTCGTTCGCGCGGCGGCTGCGTTGGCGTCGTCAATCAGTGACCGACCGAATGACGTCAGCGTGGCAAGGGCTGCCGTGCCCGAACCCGTGAAGTATGGAGCGCTGTCAGCCGCTGACGTCAGGCCAGCGATGGCCGATAGCTCGCCGTCAAGAGGCTGGTATGCGGCTGCAATCGCGGCCGGCGAAAGGAAGTCCGTGCCGACTTCCAGATCGAGCAGAGCCCGCATAGCGGCGTAATCAGCCGCCGTGATCAAGGACACGCCATTTGCGCTGGCGCCCGACAGGCTGTCGAGTTGAGCGTCGTAGGCCTGAACATTGGTTCCGATCGCCAATCCGAGATTGGCGCGGGACGCGGCTGCATCTGCCACGTCGGACAGATTGTTGGTCGAGACGAGATCGCCGCCACCACCACCACCGCCGCCGCCAGCCGGCGTTGCCCAGACCGGATTAGCGCCAGCACCGAGGGTCTTGAGGAATTGCCCGCTCGTGCCGGGCGCAAGCAGCGCCCAGTCCGAGCCGTTGAAATACATGATCGAGCCCTGTGTCGGGCTCACGAAGTTGGCAATGTCCTGCAAATAGGCATGCAGGCGATCGAGCGGCAGCGTCCCGGACGTCAGATCGCTGGCGCTCCCCGACGTGGCCACGGCTGCCATCCCCGCCTTCGCGGTCTCGACGATTGCCTCCCGCCCGAACGACGTTGGTTCTGTCGAGTTGGACGCCAGGGCGCCGAACACCCGCGCATTGGCGGGCATTGCGGACGTGTAGAGCGTGTCGTCGCTCAGTTCATGTGCCATCTATGCGCTCCAGGCGATATCAGAAGAGAACCAGCGGACGGGCTGCCCAGCCCATCGAACGCCAGCGCTCCATGCACAATCAGCCGATGCCCACACCACGCGAATGCTTTGCCACGACAAGGCGGCCAATACGCGCGGCCACGACATTGACGCGGCCTGCCAATGCACGGGCTGTCCTTGCCAAGAGAGGTTCATCACTCGTCCCAAGAAAGCTGTTCGTCGCCGACCGAGAGCGGGATTCCGTTCCACATCAAGCCCTCGGCGACGATAGTTTCCGCCCGGTAGGGCCCGCGCTCCTCGTAGTTGCCGCGAAAAACGCGCATGCCGGCCTCGTGCGTCCTCTCGTCGCCGCGCTCGCGCGACGAGAATTCGTACTCGATGACGTAGCGCTTTGCGCGCGAGTGGTCGGGGTCGGCCCGCTGGACGATGTCGAGCCAACTCAGTTCACGGGTTGCCATGGGTTTCAGCCTTGGTTGACGTCAGTTTCCTCGGGGTTGCGCAGCTGAATGACGCGCGCGACCTCCTCGGCACTGGGTTGTGGGTATCGATCAGGGTTCGCAGCAGCGAGCTTGTCGCTGTAGTTGCGGATCTTCAGCGCGCTGCCCGGCGTTGCCGCCCGGATGACCGTCTCGCCGCGCCGCCCCTTGACGGCTTCGAGCCTGATCGGCGTACCGTCGGGAAGCTCCATCGACACGACAGGCGTGACCGTCCAGTCGATTGCATTCATCTGGTCCCGAACCAGATCGGCGAAGGGGGCTGGCGTCTTGTAGACGATGTTAAGCGTCGGCATAGTCTGCCACCTCCACGCGCTCGAATAGGACAGCCGGTGCCGGCTCCATATCGTAGACCCGGCTCATGACGTCGATGAGATCGTCTCGCGGGCTGAACGGGAAGAAGCGGTACTCCTCGAAGAACACGCGCGTCAGATCGTAGATATTCCCGTCTTCATCGAGTCGCTTGATCGGCCTGACGACGCGATAGCCCTCGCCGTTGGCCTCGGCCTGCTTGATCTGCTGCCGCTTGGCTCGGGCCTCGTGGTACTCGATCTCGTCCGACCCCTCGTGGATCGACCATTCCGCCCCAGCCTGCCCGTAGGCGGAGTGCCAGACAATTCCAGGCACGAAAAAACCCGACAGCCTGAAGTCAGGCTCCAGGCGCTCGACGCGGCTCGTCTTACTCTCCCGGCCCCGCTCGCCCGTCCAGTTAAGCTCCTCGATGTCGAAGCGCCGACCAGTCTCGCGCATCTGCTCATCGAAATACTCGTCGTCGGACTGCTGCCCGTAGCGCTCGTATCCGACCTTGACCAGCTGCACACCGGGTGCACGCGACCACTTTTCGTGCAACTGCTGGAGCCGCTGCCACCGCTCGGAGAGCCGCATCCTGTGGCAATACCCGTCAAGCAAATACTTGTTGCCGGTAGTGTCGATGCCGATCACCGCGAATGCCGTCCGGTCCGAGGTTTTGTTTCGGCCTCGGCTCGGGTCGCCCATGATGTAGACATTGAGCAAGCTCGGGCGCAGGAAGTACGGCTGCAACCATTTGGTCCGGAAAATATTTTCTTGCCCGGCGATGGGGTTTTGCAGCATCTGCGCTGCAATCGTCGACCGCATCTCAGTTTTGGTTTTCTGCCACGCTGCCGGGCTCATGAACACGGGGTTCCCGTCCAGCGAGCCGTCATCCGTCGCCGGGTACAGGCGCGGCTTGGCTATCCCGTGTTCGAGGATGTGGCCATAGGAGTCGGCATAGTGATACCTCGTGCCGACGAACCACTTGCGCGTCTCGCCACCGATGCCAAGCGGGAAGGAAAGCTCGACCCGCTCCGTCGCCTTGCGGATCTGCTCGGGGTTGGTCACATTGTGTTCGTTGACCACGTCGTCGTAGACCAGCAGGGGAAAGTGTCGGCCGGTCGGAAGCGCGTTGATCAGGCCGTGAGCCTCGACCGTCGCCTCCTTCGGATTGCCCTTGCGCTTGACGATGATGCCGTCGTCAACCGACCACACCTTGGCTTCTCGCGCCGGATTCATCCATAGGACGTCCGGATACGTCAACTTCAGCGGCTCGTTGCTCTCGAACTCTTCCTTGATCTGCTTCAGAAACGGCGCCGCCACCTTGGCCGTGTTGGAGAATATGCAGATCCGAATCTCAGGATCGCACAGGATTTCCTGGATGATGCCCGCGAACGTGATCGCGGTCGACTTGTAGTGGAATCGGGCCCACAAATCGAGGTAGCCGTCGGGCTCCATCTCGACCTCACGCAGCCGCTCATACAGCCAGGGATGCACGGCGTCCGGGCGATTGAGGAGGCCCGTCAGCAGGAAGAACCGGTCATTACAGCCCAGCAGAGCGAGCTCCGTCGGCCGCAATCGCGGGACGGCTTCCATGTAGAAAGCCATCGCCTCGCCGAACGACAGATAGGGCAGGCGTCGCGTGATCAGATCGACTAGGGATGGGCTTGCCCCGGCCGCGTAGCGGTCAGCCTTGAGCTTGCGGGTCATGCTGCACCATCGGCGACAGCGTCCGACGCCACGGGCGACACCCGCATTCGCACGGCATCAAATCGCCCAGCATCCGCTCGTGCTCGATCTGCGCCGCAGCCGTCATGTCCCGCAAGATGGCCATGACGTGACGCTGGCGCTCTTTGCCGAACAGATCCCCGTCGGGGAAGTTGAGCCACACAGTATGATCGACGCTACCCTGAACCGTGACATTGATCATGATCTCAGGCATCACACCGCCTCCCTCGTGCGACCCGCAATGATGCGGCTCGCTACGCTGCGGCCCTCCTCCGTGACGATCATGCGCCCGAACTCGCCGGACACCAGCCCGTGAGCGACCAGTAGCAGCCAACTGGCCGGGTCGCCCTGGACGATGTGACAGGTCGGACCAACGACGACTCTGCCGTACATGTCGAGATCGCCGGCACCACCCGCCTCCCAGAACGCAACCAAAATAGACAGATGCGCCCGCGTTACTGGCCTCGTCGTGCTCGCCGTCATTTTGTTGCCGCTCCTATGGCGTCGCGCATGTCCGCGACGACCCGCGCACTATTGTCGTAGTCGGCCCGACACTGCGGCGACAATCCTCGATATACCGCCTGCTCCAGGTCGACGACGTCGCCCTTGCCGACATGCATCCCGTACAGGTAGGCCGCCGGCAGAAGCACCAGCAGCGACAGGCCCAGGAATTCGATGTTGCGGCGATAGATCTGATAGTCCGTCATGGATCTCGTCTCTCCTCCGCATGGAAAGAGAGCAACATGACGCGGCAGGCCGCCCAGATCAATGGGCTTTGCCGTTCTTCCCGTTGGCGTGCCCGTTGGCGTGGGCATTTGCATGGCCGTTGGCGTGGCCGTTGGCCGGCGTCGACTGGAGTACCTCAATCGTCTTGAGCGCGTACCGCCGCGTGATCTCCTCCAGGTGGTCCTCACCGGTCGGCTGCGGCACCAGGGCATGCTGGATCGCGCCACCGTCCTTGCCCGTGTGCTCCTGCCGGTGCACGTCGCGCCAGCGCTCGGGCTGCCTGTTCTTGAGCCAGAATATCATCGCCGTCGTGTCCGGCGGCACATGCTCGCGGTACCTCTCGACGATCACGTCACCCTTGTGCTGCATGATTTTCACGGCATCGTAGGTGTAGCCGACCGCGCGAGCATACAGGGATCGCTCGACACGGGTATCGGCTGACTCGCCTCCTACCTTTATGGCCTGACAAAAGGCCTCATGCAGCGCTTTCCAGCGGTAGATCGTCCGTGTCGAGACTTTGAAGAATGTCCCTAGCTCTTCATCGGTAGCGCCGAGCTTGCACAGCTGGGCGGCCTGCTCAGCGTATTCGGGCTTGTAGGATGACGGGCGCCCGGTCATCTCGACCCGCTCGCCCTTCTTTACTTCCTCTACGACTACAGGCGGCGCCGCCTTCTCCTTCCCCTTGCTGCTAGCCTTCTTGGCTGCTGGCGTAATGGGAGCGGGCGGATCGACGACAGGCTTCCCCGCGCTGCGCTTCTCGGCTCGATCGGCCTTGGCTTTGATGGCTTCCTTCGAGGGGCGAGGGGCGCGGGGCATTGGGAGTTGTCTCTACTTCTTTCGGAACAGATGTTCGTTGGTGTGTGGGGCGCCGTACCCATTGACGTAGCTCGGGGGGATCTCAGTGTTGAGCGGAACCCCCGCCGTCAGCGTGTATGTATAGCTGTCAAGGTGGCCGGGCATCATGGGGATCGCCGCGCGCAGTTCGCGTTCAATGACGCTGTCCATGGAGTCCTGAAGCACGCGGCCTCGGGCCTCGGCGTCGTCGAAGATGGCCATACGGATCTTGCGGGCGAGCGTTGCGTGATCCATGATTACACCCCCTCGAACCGGCGATTGAGCCGATGATTAAGGACGGAAAGCGCGCCCATGAGGCGCGGCGTATCCCCACCGCTGGCGAATGCCGTCGTGATAGCGCCGTCGTGATGGGTGCCCGCAATCGCGACGCTCTTTAGTGAGCCGCTGAGCGCCATGTCCGTCAGGACCTCCAGCGCCGCGAGGACGTCGTCGCTTTGCGGGGGCTGGAACGGAACCACCGTCAACAAGGGGGCAATCGGTCGGCTCCTCGCCTTGATCCTGACGCGCTCCCGGTCCATGGTGTCATCTCCTGAAGGGAGGACCGGCCGCCGGAGACGGGGGAGGAACCCGCTGCGACGGCGGCCGGACACATGACGCGGTGCGGACGCGCCATGAGTGCGATCGAATGGCCCGCCGGGGGATACGCACCCCGGCGGGCCTTGTCATCACTGGTCAGTCATCGGGTAGTCGGCTCAGCAGGCGGCAAGCGCCGTTGCAGTTCCTCGATCGTGCTGACTGCCTCGTGCAGGATGGCCCCGCCACCAGGCCCGTTGGGTCCGTCGACGATCTCGGCCATCTCGTTGAGGAGTTTGATCAGGGTCTCAGTTGCCATGACTATCCATCACCGATTCGTACGCCTGCACTCAACCCGATAGGCATAAACGCCTGTTGATGGTGAGGGGAATTGTGTCTCGGCTTCCCCTCACGCCGGCCACGGCCCTGAATTATCCGCGTCTTTCCGTGCAAGGCACGCAGGGAGTCAGATGTCCCAGTCGTAGTCGTCGTCATTGCGCGCTGCGGCGCGCATCACCCATACCGCGACGGCGGCAATGATCGCGAGCCCGAGGAGAATTGTCGGGCCGACGGGACTGATGTCGATCATTGGATGCATGGCCACCTCGCATTGCTACCAGCCAGAGTCGAAACGTCGGGCGGCGCGAGACATCGGGACAAAGCAGCGCTTGGGATGTCGTGCCGGAGACGATTGGCAAAAGGCCAGAAAAGCAAAACGCGCCCGCCGGATGATCCAGCAGGCGCGCATAAACGCGACGATAGCGATTTCAATACCGATGATTGCCCTCCAGCGCAAGGGGCAACCGCCAGATTTCTTCTCTTGGCTATGCGGCAGGATGACGCAGCGCTTCGCGCGGGCGCATCTTGCGCACTCGCACCCGATCCAGGCCGACCAGAGCGGCCAGTTCAGGCCGCGCCAGCAGCAGCCGCAGCAGGATGCCAACCACCACCGGAGCTTCTCCGCCAGGCGCAACCCAGCGCCGGACCGTCTGGCCTTCTACCCCGAGAAACCGCGCCAACTCCATCTGGTAAAGGTCCAGAGCCAGAAGCGCCTCGCGCAACTCGTCCGCCGTCATGATCGCACCACCTCGCTTACCGATCTTTAACTCATCGTAGCACAATATGGACTCGAAATGACGCGATTTCACGGCTCCGAACACGAAAAATGCGCTAGTGATCACGAAAACGTGATCGAGTTTCTGTCGATTTCTTGGTTTCCACCCCTGTTTCCTAGCTCAAAATGTGCTATAATAGATTTCATGGACGGCAGAAACCGGAAGCCCGGTAGCCCATCGGTCCCTAGCGAGGACCGTAGCCAAGCAGCCTAGAGGATCTGGCAACAGACACCCGGCTGCGAATGACCGGCTAGGGTTAGGTGCAGTAGCAACGGAGCGTCGAATGTCTGACAAACGCAACCACGACGAAGACGAAGACGATGTCTTTCACTGGTACATGATCTTCTTCTTCTGGTTGTGGTTCACGTGAGCAGGTTCACCCCCGGCCCGAGCAATCGGGCCTAACCCTAGCCGGTCACAACGTCGATCTCTCCAGCGTGGCGCAGCAACAGAAAGGGCGAACCACATGGCAAAGCGCAAAACCGTCACCACGTCAGGCAACAAGACAACCGTACCCGTTTCCTGGAAAAGCATCTTGGGCGCCGCCGCGTTCGGCAAGGGTTTCCAGGAAGTGCGGAAGGGGAAGCCCTTCAATTCCGACCGCATCCCCCCGGGCAAGGACTTGCACTACGAACGCGGACGCCTCTTCGGCGTCATCTACACCGGCCAGATCAAGGCCGGCCGCACCATACTAGCGGCAGCCATATACACTTTCGCCGCCGCATACCGCGACAAGGCGATCCTCTAAACCTTCCCGCGCCACGCTTGAGAGATCGACGCACCTCACTCCTTTGGTGGCTAAACCGAAAGGAGACCAAATGGAACTGAAGATCGAAATTCCCGGCTCGACTCATGCTTACAACGTCGAGATCGAGCCCAAGGATGGATACACGAAGGCTCACGTCCATGCTCGCAACCGCGATCAAGCGGCTCGGGCAGTGACGAAGCGGGGCTTTGAAGTCCGCTCGGTCAACATGGTTGGATAACCTTCCGGCTCAGGCGCTTCGGCGCCTAGCCTCCCAAGGAGTGAGGATACTGAGTCCTGCGGTGGCGAAGCAACCAACGGAGGACAAATCATGCAGACCTTTACCGATGGCGATCGCATCAAAATCAAAGGCAAGAAGTGGATGCACTACGGAAAAGTCGGAACGCTCAAACAAGCCTTTGAGCAGAGCGACTACTACCGCACGAACTGGCCGAACTATGCGGACTTCCTGGTTGAAATGTTTCGGCGCCAACACGGCGACAAGTACGAAGCATGGGCCATCCAGAGCGCCTTGATCATCTGCGCTGATCCCGGTTTCTACGACCGGAAGAAAGCGGAGCAAGACGCTAGCCGGGAAGTCAAGGACGGCGAAATCGTTCTCGTCGACGGCGAACAGTTCAAGGTCAAGTTCAACGGCGACTATTCCAGCATAATCCACTTCTATCGCGCATGACCTTCGGTGGCCCGCTCCGGCGGGTCGCCTCCCCAGGACTCAGGACTACCCAAGCCTTCCGGCGGCGACGCAACCGACGGAGGATGACATGGACCGCAGCCAAGCTCGCAACGCACTCGCGAACTGCTGCATTTTCCGGGACGCCGATGGCAACTACCCCAATTTCCACACCTTGCGGAGTGGAACCGTCGAGGCGTTGCTTGAGGCTGCCACGGAACGCCGCTACCGCGCGCCAGCAAATGCCAACGGGTCGCGAGCCCGTTACTTCTATCAGATGCTGGTGCGCAAGGCGACATGAGCCACCGGACGGCCCTGGCAACAGGGTCGCCCCCGGAGGGCTTGGGAGTTACCAGCCTTTGTGGGCATCCCGCCCTCGGAGGAGCCAACATGATCGAATTGTCGCTTCGGCTGACCAATACCTACGTCGGCTCATGGCAACATCTCGATAAGTGGGAAAGCCTCGGCTCGGTTGATGAGATCGAGCGGCGGCAACTCCCGCTTAGCGACGACCAGCAGGGAGATATCACCGACCCGAAAGGCGTCGAGATCTTCGCCCTGGTGTCGAGCGAGGCCCCGGACGACAAGATCGCCCGGGCTTTGCACGACAGCTACACCAGCTGGGGTTGCTCGCACGAATACGACTGCTGCGGTTGCCGGAGCTATTCGGCCCGCGAAGTCAAACGCGTGACGGGCAACCTCTGGCGGATCGAGGTCTGGTCCTCGTGCAACTATTGACCCCTTCGGGCACCCGGCAACGGGTGTCCTCACAGGCTGGTAACGGCATCGGACTCGGTGGGCAATCCCGCCCTCGGAGGAGATGGACATGGCAGTTGCAATCGGCTCGATCTTCGCATGTTCGTGGGGATATGACCAAACCAACGTCGACTTCTACGAAGTCATCAAGGTGACGAAAGCCTCGGTAGTCGTCCGGGAAATTGGCAAGCAGACCACGTCGCAGGACGGCGGATGGACGGGTAAAGCCGTTCCCGCCCCCGGCGCCTACATCGGCGAGCCCATGACTCGACGGCTGGCAGTTGGTTGGGACAAAAACCCTCGCATCAAGATCCGATCCTATTCATCGGCCGGGTTGTGGAATGGCCAGCCCCTCAGCTGGACATCCTACGCCTGACGCTCCCCGGGCGCCCGGTAACACGGGTGCCCTCCCAGTCCGATGCACGACCGTCGCCGTGATGGGCAACCTGAACGGAGGACACAACATGCAGACCAAGATCCAAGAGTATGGCCGCATTCAATCAAGCGAGCCATGGTCGAAGGAAACGGTTCTCGAAAAGGCCCCGTCCAAGGCGACGGCACAGCGGATCATCCGCCTCGTGTCGATCTCCGAGGGCTGGACCATGGCGGGCAGTCTCGCCCGCTGGCAGGAAGCACGCTTTGGCGTTCGATTCAACGAGGACGGCCGTTTGTATGGGCGGCAGTTCAACACGATCGAAGAGGCGCGCGACCTGTTCGAGGCATGGACGACGTGAAGTCCGGCAGCCTACGGGCTGCCCTTCACGGCGACGGGAACGGCCCGTCCTGTTGGGCGACTCAACCAGCAGGAGGAACTATGACGTTCAATCAATGGCTTGATACGTTCATTCGCGAAAAGGGCATCGACCTTGAGCAGCATCTCAGGGTCGACGGCCCGAGCGGCGAAAACGTCATTCCGATTGCCTGCCTCATCGAACTGATGAAGCAGGCGCCTCGGAATGAGCAGAACGGCATCAAGTCGATGATCGTCAAGATCGATTTCCGCAATGGCGATGTGGTGGACTACTTCCGCCACCTCGCCCGAGCGGTGGCGATCTGACTCCGGCGGCCTTCGGGCCGCCCTACAGGACGGGCCGCAATGAGCACTCCGATGGCGACATGGGTCGCCTTCAGAGTGCTCTGACTACACGATCTGCTCTTAATCGTGCCGCAAGCAACGATGGAGAGAACGATGACTACTCGCGAATACTACGCTGGAATGTTCCTGCTAGTCCCGAAGGCGTGGGAAGCCGAACGAGCATACTGTGTTAGGGGCATCGAGACGACTCCGGGCTATTACGGTCCGGACTATAGGGCTCAGTTCCCGGACGCTCTCGATAAAGCGCTGACGTCTCTGCGCACCCAACTGGAACTGATCCATGCTGGCCGCACATTGGCAGAAGCTGGGCAGTTCGCGGCATCGTTCGACGATCCAACCTACGGGCTATCATGGGCAGCCCACGCGAAGTTTCACGGCTAACATCATCCCGCCGCCTCGCAAGGGGCGGCACCATTAAGAGCAGATCACGTCACCCCTTTGCTGGGCAGCCAGCGAAGGGGTGACTAGAGCTAACATATTATCCCTAATCGCTGCTTTTAAGCCTGATGGGATAATATGTTAGCCGTGACATCGACAAGGGAACACAACATGAGCAAACTCGGCACCTGCAAATGGGCCTTTCAGGTCCAGGAGTTGTGGCGGGAGCCCGGCGGACTAGACTACAGCCATCCGCACACACCACGGGCCAAACCAGACCACATAATAATGCCGGAAAATTACTACACATGCCAGTGGCTGGATGCATGTGGTCCTCTACCTCCCCCTCTCAAGCGGAGGCACGGCGGACTCCACATCAACCCTACCGATTGCGACCACTGCCCGCGTTACGAGGCCGTTTCGATATCTGCTCTTAATCGTGCCGCAAGCAACGATGGAGAGTGACGATGACCCATGATGACGTGACCGACACTCCGGATGGCCGCAAGTTCACTGCGGCTGGCTTCAAATACCTTCCGGCAGGTGGCGGGAACTACTCTTGGCAGAAACGTCAGGGAGAGATCACACTGCACCCGAATATCGGCGGTGCGCTCGAGAAATACATCGGGGTAAAAGCCCTAAAACCGTTTATAAACAGCAACTTAGTGCTCGAGAAAATGGTGCCGTTCCGGTTGCTAGAAGTGGAGGGGCTTGAAAAGGCGGTCAAAGGACTGCCGGCCGATCTGATGATCGAAATTTGTCAAGGGTTCGTTGCGGCATTGCAAGCCTCTTTCGATCCGCAGTCTCAGCACCCCAAGATGACAGACCGGCAGCGGCAGATGGCATTGCAGGCCAGTTTCAAACTGAGACACTATCCAGCCGTCTCCTTGGGCCTCGCAACCTGAAAGGAGCGATCTGATGACCTTCCTGATCGAAGCGATAGGCAACGGCGTCTACGTTGTCATCGACCGACGCACCAACCAAGTCCGTTATCGCGGATCCCTGGACGGTGCCCGGCAGGCGCAAGCCAGACTCAATCGAGGATGACATCGGCTGGCAGGCTCGTCCTGCCGGCCCTAGTAGACGGCTGGTTACATATTCTTAACGACTAAGGAGTATCGAATGGCGATGAGAAAATACAATCGCTGCTTCAACGTCCCGCGCGTGATGCCGGTCTGGCCGTGGGAGATGCGCACCGACCTGATCTCGCGCTCAAAGCTCGTGCACCGCCTTGAGATCGCAACCCGTGCCGAGCACCAGCGCGGCCTCGAAGGGCATCCATTGTACTGCCCCGCACGCCTTACCGGCCTCCGGATCTGCCTGAAGGAGGAGAAGAAACAGCTGCGGCAGAGGTGGGAAGAAGATCATTGCCTGTAGCGTATTGGGCCCATGGCCCGTTTGTCGATTTACTCGACCCGCGTTCGCGCGCGGAGTGTGCGTCTAACCTTGGGGATAGCATGACGACTTTTGATCAAATGCAGCAGTGCAGCCCGGTCTCCTTGCGCGAGTTTCGCGCCAAGATCCTCGGCCTTCGGTACGCCCATGTTCAAGAGGCGCCAACCGATGGCGGACGAGTCCTTTTCGTCCACGCGGGAGACAAACACGGCCCCATCGTCGGGTTCCGGGACGACTACCTCGGACACTCGACGTTCTACCTGCGCCGCTGATAGGCGAAAGGGCGCCGCGCTTTGCGTGGCTGCCCTCGTCGGCGAGTGGTTTCGCCGACCTGATGACGCCAGCCATCAGAAAAGCAACGCGCCCTGTTGGCCCTCACGTTCGCGCGTGAGGCAGGGCGCTCGATGGGGATAGCCATCATGCGGCTCTCTATCACGACGTGGCAGAGGTTTGCAATCGCCCTCGCGGTTGTGACTCTTGGGCTTCAAGTCACAATCGGCTTGGAGCATCTCGAAGGTGCGTCGCTCGCCACCAAGGCGTCGATCGTGCTCGTCATGGTGAGTTTGGCCATCCTACCAAAACTCATCGAGGTTGCAGCAGGGGCTAGGATGTACGGCCTGTCGGCCGTCCTGCTGATCGCTTTCGCGGCTTGGCTTGCTTACTCGCTCCCCGCCACCGTTGGGCGGACGGGCGAAGTCAAGGAGGCCAAGATCGCGGAGGTAAAGGCGTCCGGCGAGGGGCGAAAGCTCCTCACGCTTGAGCTAGAGCGCGCTCAAGCTCGCCTATCCATGGCGGAGTCGGAAGTCAAACGACTGTGCAAGATCCCGTACAGTGACAACTGTACGTCTGCCCGCCTCGTTGAGAGCGAGCGGCAGGCCCGCATCGACCAGCTTCTTGCGGAGCTCGTCGACCGGAAGGCGGCGCCAGTCGGTGACGTGGCAAGCGATCTCTTGGCCTGGGCTCTGTCCTCGGCCGGGCTCACTGCGGACGCTATCCGCAAGGGATCGGTGCTGGCCTTCGCGTTCGGCCTCGATGTGCTCATATGGGCTCTCGTCTGGTTCGGAACGACGGATCGCCTTCGCAAGCGGACCGGCGAACGACTGGACGAGGGCTACGTCGGCGCTGCTTCGGCTGCGGCGTCATCGTCTTCTCCCGACGATGGGCCGCCGCGTGGCAAGCGACCGCCTTCGGATACCGAACGACTAGAGGACATCCGGCAGGAGGTTTCTGCCGGGCGGCATCACGGCGTCGTCGAGTACGGCGTCCGCTGGGGCCTCTCGAAGTCGGAAGCGTCCAAGACGATCTCGTCCCTTGAGGAGCGGGGCGAGATTATCTGCACGCGGGTTGGGCACCACAAATTGGTGTCCGGCATCAAGCGCGCCCTCGTGCGCGTGGCATGACGACAAGGGGTCGCCCGGGGAAACCCGTGCGGCCCCTTTTTTTTGGCCTCGGCGCTACTTTCGGCCACCCTCGATCACGCGCAGCAGCGGCGCTGCGTGCGGGCGCCGCCCCGTCGACCGACGCTCCGGGGGCGCAAGAAGCTCCAACGCCGCCGTCCGTCGCGACCGCGCCAGATCAACGGCGCCGATGGTCCGACACACCCGGCTCTCGATCGCAACCGGCAGCAGAATGACGTCACCGAGAGACGTCGCCAGGAACCACCCGCACTCCAAGCGCCGCATCATGTCCAGGCATTCGATGATGGTCGCCTGATCGCCATCTGCAAAAGCGCGGCTGAGCGGGTTCGGGGCATCGCCAACAACATCACGCACACGCAAACCACTGACGCGCAGCAGCCCAGTCTCAAGATCGGCCACAAAACATGCCGACAGAACTCCGTCTCGCGCCAGCCGCGCGGGCGATATCTCCATGCGCTGGGGCATCGGCGCCCCCAGTCGCTCCTCTTCCCAGTACGCAATCAGCCGGTCGATCGTTGTGGCCATAGGGGCTCCGTCTCGCGCTCGATCTGAGTTGCCATGGCTTCCAGGGCGTCCGCCTTGCGCTTGGCGTCATCTTTGATTTGCTTCGCCCATTTCCGCAAACCTTCCGGAGTTGCCGGAAACGTGGTCCCGTAGTCTCGGATTCGATCGTGCCTCATTTGACCTTCCTCAGCTTGGCTACAATTCGACGGTGCTTTTCATCGTCATCGAACGTCGCATACTTGAGCCGTTGCGCGGCCATGCCGATCAGGATCTCGAAGTGCCACGGCTCCAAGTTGACCCATCCGTTGAGCATCGGATCCGCCTCGATCTGCTCATAGACCCACTGCGTCAGACGCTCGGCATGCTCGCGCGATAGCAGCCAGTAATGGGCTAGGACGTGATAGATGCCATCCGCCGAGTGGACGCCGCGATTGTAGGCCGCCGCCGCCCTGTGCGGCACGTCCATGGTCACGACGAGTCGTGTCGGATGGCTACCCTCGTTGTCGTCCCATCGTCGGCGCTGGCGGCCCATCGTGCCAACCACACACACCGCAGCAAACCCCAGATCCTTCTCCGCGTCCAGATAGCTACGCGAACGGCGCAGCTGCTGGATTGCCTCGCCGACCTTCGATGCATCCACCTTCACCGGATTTTCCCCGACGGCAGCTTGAACAGCTTGTTGCGATACTGGATGCGGATTCCATTGATCCGGAATTCCCGGATAGTTCCGTCCGCCTTCGAGTTGGATGCGCGCTCGTCGACGGCGTCGTTGATGACCAGCATCTGCTTCTCGGCCAAGATGTGCTCAATGCGAATCCCATCCTGCATGGACACGACGATGGTCATTTTTTCCGGGTCCAGGTTCAGGTCGCGCATGTCGTCGCGCAGCCGCCAGATCATTCCTAGAAGCCGGTTCACCTGCGATTCAGTGGCCATGCGTAGCATTCCTTCGGCGCTCACAATTCAAGTGGCGGGTCTCTCCCCGCCTGCTGGGGTTTCCAGCGTCACGCCTGAAACGGGGTGGCGTTCCCCCAGCGGCTACCGCGCGCCGCGCGCCTACTCGAACCTCCGACCACGACCTCCTTCCAATTGTGTGTCGCTCGTCGGATTGACCCCGGTTCTTTCGCTACGGGATCTCAAGCACCGGCACTCGTGATCTGACGCCGGCCGCATCCGGCCACAAAACTCACACAGCCATCCGACAGCCACGTCATGACCGGCCCGGGCAACCGCCACGATATCGGCTATGTGCGACCTGCGGGCGATGCGCCGAATAGGCCATCGCTCCTTCTGCGCTCGCCGATGCAGATTGCCGCGCGTCACCCCGAATAGCAGAGAAAGGTCTTTGTCCGTGATCGACGTCGACCACAGCCGCCTCAGAAGCTCGATATCAAATCTAGGCCTCTTCACGCACGCCTCCTTGGACCACGCGAATGCGGCCTCGCCCCCGCGCGCGCGTGCGATAGAACTGCACCAAGCCGAGAGCCTCCAGCTGGTTCCATGTCGTGCGGGTGTGAGGAGCCGACTCGCCGTACGCCAGAACTATGCCGGACTTGTCAAACATGCCATCACCACCGCGATCGGACAGCCATTTCAGAGCACTCGATTGCGCCGCCGTAAGGGTCATGCCATCACCCCGAATAACTCCGGATGCGCCGCCCTCATCGCGGCGGCAAACGCCTCTTGCTGTTGCAGATACCAGTGATCCGAGTACGGCTCCGCCGTGATGTGCTTCGGCCGGCCCGGGACGGCCTCCTCCCGCTTCATGTCGCGGAAGCGCTCCATCATAGACCGGTACTCGATCGCGGCGTCGGTGTAGCACACGCCCGCCTTGCGCGCGGCCTCGTGCAGAGTCAGGCCATCCGACCAATACGCCCGCAGATTCGACAAGAAGGTGGCCTTGCGTTCCGGGTTGCAGTCGTATCCGCAACGCCAGTTACCCTTCTCGACCTCCGTTTGCGCCCGCTTGGTCAGGCCAGACACGGCCTGCAATGCATCGATGCGAGTCACGCCAGACTTCTTCGCGGCCCAGTAGGCGTCGAGCTTCCGTTGGCTTGGCAGCGCAACTCTCATTGCTGTGATCTCCTGTATGATCTGTTCCGCTCCCGTAGAGCGGCCATGTGATCGACGCGAGCACGACCCTCGAACGCGGGCAAACCGTTCGCGACTCTCGTTACAGCGGCAATGGCAGCCGCATAAATCTCCTGCACCCGCGTCCGGCTGATGCGGTGGAACGATGCGATGTCGGTCCAGGTGCGCGGAATCGAAAGCGTTCGGCGCAATATGATCAGCTGCGCACGGTTTAGAGCCCAAGCCTTGCGCCGCGACGCCTCGGGCGGGTTCAGGGCTGTGAACCAGCCCATGGCCGTCGTGAAGTCGTCGTGATCCTGCGGCAAGGGCCGAAATTCCAGGCGGCCATGCCACCGGGTGTCGTCGTGCTGCGCTGCCTCGGCAGCCTGTGCCAGACGAGACATAACCGTTGCCGGCGTGTGCACGGGCAACGTCAGTTCCTGCCCAGCGCCGCAGACTGCCACCGCCCGCAGCAACCGACCCTCTGCCATGCGCGGCGTCACTTCGCCGGCCGGCTCATACCTGATGTTGGTGATATCGCGCCACCACCGCAGATCGGCCTCTTCAACCTCGGCCTCGATCTCGCGCCGCGACTTTGCATCCTCCCGATCGCGCTCCATTTCGCGGGCAAGCTCTGACGCTTCCGCTTCCTCGACGGCAGCGAACCGCGTCCGCGTCGAGTACATGCGCGGCGTCACCTGGACCGGTAGCGGCTCGGGGAGAGGCAATCCCCACGCGTCCGGATCCAGCGGCTGCCAGCGATCAGGTTCAGGCGTCCAGGCCAGATCCTTGCGTTTCGGGGTCGGCGGCAGCCACTGAATCTTACCCTGCCTGTACTCGCACCATCCGAGCTTCTTGGTGGCCGGGTTGATTGCACGCACAGCCTCGAAGACGCGCGCCTCCCAGACCACGCGCACATGCACGCGCCCGGGCGGCAATGCTGATATCGGATACCAGCGGTCACGCTTCACAGATGCCCCTCCGATGAGTTGCCTTTCGCGCCTTGTAGACGCTGCCCCACGCCCCCGCCGAGCGCTTCGGCATGCCGGCGCGAGACCAAGCCTTCCGAACGAACGCGGCGGTAACCCCAAGCCTTTCGGCGACGACCTCGGACGACACGCCGGGGGGCGACGCATCAACGACGCGCTGCAAGTACGGCGGCAACGACTGCCGGGGGCTGTTCGCGGCCCGCTTGGCAGCACGAGACCTCGCCGCTTTCTTCGCGGCGAGGCTTCTTTTTTCCAATGGCGTCATGTCGTGTTTCCCGTAAAACGACTCGACTAATGTCTCACGACCCGAGATCGTCGGCAAGCGCCGGCTTCGAGGGCGGTGACTGGAATCGAGCGCATACCGCGACGGCATCGCTGCTGCGGCACGGGCTATCGACAATCTCCCCGCAGCGGTTGCATATGGTCGTCGGCAGGTACTTCGGCTTGCGCCGCTTTTTGGTCCCCGGCTTACTTGTCATTTCCCGCCCCCGGCAATTGATAGGACCGCACCACGTCGCCCGTCTTCGGACAAATCTCCTCGACCAAATCACCGTCAATGACTGCCGGGATCCTTGTCCTTCCTCGTATCAACGGCTCCGGAGGCCCACGCCTCGGGTCGAGAGACTGCCGCCACAATCCGGCGGCGCTTGTTGGCATGGTACGTAGCTCGCTTTTGGGAAAGTCGTCGCCTGTACTCGCAGTCATAACAGACCGTCTTTGTGGGCATGATCGGTTCCCCGCACGGGCACCGATTCTGATGCCTGCGCTTTTGCATCCCTCGCCTCCGTTATGCACCGGCTTACGTGTTCCGGGCTCACTCCGAACCGTCTGGCAACGACCGCGTAGGACAAGCCGTGCCGGTCGTAGAGATCGAGCATCCGTCTCTTTTCGGCCAACGAGAATTCCTCGTGCTTTCGCCGCCGCGTCATACCTTCTCAACCTCCTTGCTGTCCGCCCATTCCGCTAGCGGCGTTCCCGCCATCCCCAAGGCGTGCAAATACGTATCGAGGATCGCGTCTTCTTCTTCGCGCTCCTGCTTGCTCATCTTCCGCTTGGCAATGACCTTGCGAATGATCTTCGGATCGAACCCCTCGCCCTTCGCAGTTGTCATCAAATCCTTGACATCTGCGGCAAGCCCCGCCTTTTCGGCTTCCAGGTTTTCGATCCGCTCAACAAAGCTGCGCAGCCTGTCGCGCGCCGTGGTGTCCAAGCTCATTCAGGGATTTCCTCGTCTCCGTCCGCATCTTCATCGACCGGCCTTGGCGGCAGCCCGATCGCGGCCCGCAAGACCACTTCGTTCGTCTCGAAGTCCTCCAGGATCTCATCCGTAGACCAGACCGGAACTCCGCTGATCTTGCAGCGCAGCGGGATACCACCCTCCCCCGTCAGGAGTGACGGCCCCTCCAACTCGTTGTAAGCACCCGCCGCCCGCTCAAGAGCCTCTTCGACTTCTACGTATTCCGGCGTTATCAGGCCATGGGCCAAGAAGACATCACGGATCGCAAGCCGAGACCGCCTTGCGGCTTCCTCCATCTCGACGGCTTGCGCGGCTTCAATTTCTTCGACCTTCGCGCGCACCTCGTCGGGTAAGTTGCTCACGTCGCACTGCTCCCTCATGGAGCGTCGCTTCTCTTTGAGATCGGCAATCTCAGCGAGCGTCGCGGCAGCTGCTTCGCGAGCAGCTAAGTCCTCGGGAACATAAGTCATTCGATGCCTCCTATTGCATTTGTCCGATTTTCTCGGAAATCTCGTCCTATTTGGCGTCCATTATGATTGCGTGAGAGGCGATACCGTGGATGTGCTCCAGCAGGGGATCCTCCATGTCTCGCGTCTCCGACCAGATTTGTCGCAGCGCCAGTTCGAGAGCTTCGATGCGCTGCGCCGCCTCGTGCTGAATTGGGGGCGCCTGGAACTGCCTCCACCCAAATTCTGGTTGGCCGTTCGGCAAGTGTGGTCCGCTCGCGTACTTGCCGCGCAGGCGATCAACAAGACGATCACTTACTTGCACGCTTGCGTTCTCGAACGGATCGTACACGGTGCGCGTCGTCATTTTCTACCTCGTCGGGTCGGATGCGCGCCGCGTGACGCGCATCCATGCCGTCACTTCTTCTTGCCAGCCTTCGCCTTCGGGGCAGGGGCTGCCTTCGTCGCCTTCGCTGCTGCTGCAGGGGCTGCCGCCTTCGTTGCCTTCTTTGCCACCTTATGTCTCCATGTTTGGGGGTTCACCCTGGCCATCGTATTGCATCAGGATCGAGTAGTTGCCGTGCGAACAGCCGTGCAACTCGTCGCTGATGCTCCAGCCCTTGGCCAAATAGAGCAGGATTCTGTGATGGGGTACGTATTGGAGCCAGATCATTCGGCGCCCTCAGACAACAGCGGCTTCGCTCCACCACCGGCTTTCGCAACATGCACCTCGCCAATCAAGGCGCCAGCGATGCCGGATGACGCCAGCCAGCAGGCATCATCTTCACCATAAGCAATCAGACAGGATGGCCCGCCAGAGTTAGATTCCGCGCGCCTGCCGTCGGGATAATGAAAGTGCAAGCGACCGGCGAGAAATAGAATCGCGCTGGCAACACCCCACACATGATCAAAGAACATTTCCGTCTCTGTTCGAGCAAACACCAGCGCCGTGCCGCGACCATGCCTCGACAACTTTGCGAGCCACTGCGATGCATGCACGGAATACGGCGGGTTGCACCAAACTCGACCAAACCATGGAGCCGCCAAGCCATCGTTCGGAAGAACAATCCCGGCCTTCGCGCACCGCCATGGCTGCGTGGCCGACTGACATGGGTCAAGATCGAAGGAATCGCATCCACCAAGCGCGTCTATGATTGCCTTCGGCGTAATCCAGTCGTGCGTAATTGCGCGTCCAGAATGAGCGCCCGCAATAGACGTCCCCTTCTTGCGATCTGGCTCTATATCGAACAGGTTCACGCCGCCTCCGCGTAGAATTTTTTCACTTCGTCGCCGAACGCCTCCCAGCCTGGACGCGGCTGGCGCGAGAAGACCTCGGCGCGGCGAGCGTGCGGCATCATGCGCTCCGCGTAGGCGTAAGCCTCCTCCGGCTTCCTGCTGTGCTCGCGAGCGAGACCATCGATGTGGCTGGGGATGTTGCGCGCCGTCTTCGGGTGCCCGCGAATGCCGAGCAGCATCAACTCGGACGTTGATCGGAATCGGTAACCAGTCCCCCAGCGCAACTTGCCCGTGCGCGTCCTCTTGGCCCAGGTTCCGCACGTCACATACCTGAACCGCCATGCCTGCATGACTTCGAGCGCCAACGGCAGCAGAGGCGCGGTCGCCCAGAGCCAGAGCACGCAATCCGGCTTGGCGAGTTGCCACATTGGAAGCGCCTTGATCTCATCATGAGACATCAGCCGATACTGGCCGCCAGCGCCCTTCTTTGTGACGCCCTTCTTTGAGTACGTCTTGAAGCGCCACGGAGGGTCCACCATCAAGAAGTCGTACGCCATGGGCGACAGGTCGCCGAATGCCCATTCCCTGGCCGGCATAGTCGGCAGCATGTGCTCAGGAAACAGGAGGGTCACCGCGCTTCACTCCTGCGCAAACGTGCGCCGCGCTGCGTCGCGCCGATAAAACTCCCATTGCACCTGCTCGGCTGCCTCCGCAGCTGCGGCGCGATCGAGCGGCGGCGGCCCTGACTGCACCGTCGGCGGCGGCATCGGCGGCGGCGGCAAGTCCTCGGACGGCAGCGGAGGCGGGTTTCGCATCTCGTCGACGACACCCCCCAACGCAATAAGCTCGCTCTTCGCCAGCCCGTACCGGTGCAGGACGCTGGCGATGTTGAGGAGAGCGTGGTTCTCGCGCTGCTGCTGCCTCTGCACCGCGCCGATCAGCGCATCAAGCTCTTCTTTCAGATCCATGGTTGTTGCCTCTCTACCCCTCGGAGAGGCGGGCCCAGCCCGCCTGTCAGAAGGTCCGCGTTGCGAGTGGCAGCGGCAAACCGCACTCGCAACGCGGCTCCCGTCACGTCGGTGCTAACCAACGTGCGAGCTTAGAAGCTGATCTTCATGCCGCCGATGACGGCGCTGAAGTCGTGCATCTGCGCGTCGATGTTGAGCGTCCCGCCAGCCGTCAGGTTGAGGTTCGCATCAGCCTCAAAGCGCTTGTAGGAAAGGAAAAGCTCCATGGCCGCAGCATCGATGTTCTGCACCATGCCGATACCCCACACCCGGGCATCGGACTCCAGGTTGCCCGACACGCCGGGGCCGGTGAGCGAGTAGCCGATCATGTCCTTGGCCATCAGGTATTCGGCGTAGAGTGTCGTCGCACCCATCCCGAACACGTTTTTCGACCAACCGCCGACCAATTGCCAGTACGAGGCATCCTTGGCCGTGATCGTCGCGGGACCGAAGGCAAAGGACCAGTCGGTCTCGCGCAAGCCCGCCGAACCCGTCAGGAAAAGGCCCGATGCCACATGCATGACCGAGGCCGAACCCATGGTCTGCGTGATCTTGTCGGCGGCCAGCAGCAGAGGACCGAACGTCGGAGCCTCCTTGTCAACCGACCGGCCGATGCCTGCCGCCATGCGGAAGCCACCGAACTCGCCGGACCAGCGAAGCGCGACATCCCAGAAGTCGTTCTCGGCAACCGCCGCCGAGAGCACGAAGCCGGCCAGCGTTGGCGTCTCGTACATGACGTGATTCCGACGCGCGGTGTCGAAAGAGATACCGCCGTTGAGGAACTGATTCCAGGTAATGCCGGACAGCTGGCCAGCAGCGCCAGGGATCGCCGTGCCATTGAACGTCAGCGACGACACGCGCGTCTGGAAGCTGCCGTTGAACAGGCCGACGTCTGGCGTTACGATCGAGCTCGTACCGCCCAGGTCGATCAGGATCAAGTTGTCGGTCGCGGTGGAGCCGTGGCCGATCTTGAGCATGCCGAGGTTCTTGTGTCGCAGCCAAACGGTCGAGTCGCGCAGCGTGATCGTGCCGCCGAGATCGTCACCGCCCGCGCCCTGCGTCATCGAGCCGATCAGATTGTTGTAGGCGCCGAACTCGTAGAGGAAGCCGGCCGTCATGTCGGCATTGATCTTGGCCTCGCCCTTGAGTCGGAATCGCGAAGAGACGTTGCCGCCATCGCCGATGAACATATTCGACGCGCCGCCGTCGTCCCAGAACATGACCGAGTGCGACACGTAGCCAGAGATCGAGAGCGACACCTTGCGATTGCCCTTGCGAGCAGTCGTGGCCTCCAGTTCGGCGATCCGCTCCTCCAGATCGCCGCAGCAGTTGCCGCCGAGATCCGCCGCCATCACGTTCGGCGCAAACAGCGCCATTGTCACAGCGCTGATAGCGCCGAGCTTCCACTTTCGCATTATGGTCCCCTGTGGGTTTATGAGCGGCGACGCGCACAAGGACTCGACTACAATAACGCCGCGTTGCGTTACACGCAACTACTGCCTATTGAGATAGATCGCACATGGCAATGACGGACAGCCATTTTCACAATCCTTTATGGCTCATCTGTTGCCGCGCTGCATCGGACGGGCATCGTCGATGCCTGCCTTTCGGCGTGGCTCTTGGTCATCTCAAAAGCAACGCGCGTCGACCTTCCTTGCGCCGAGTACGAGCATCGGGTGGGCGAGAACTCGTCGAGAATGGTTTCCACCAGATGCCTGATGTTGCGCGGCTTCTCCACGCCACTATCGATGCAGGCGTGCACGACAGCCCACCCGTATTCGTTCACCATGTCGCGCACCTCGCGCGGCAGATTGTCGATGATGCCCATGCGGTTCCGCCGCTTGCGCGCGAGAAGTTCTTCATGCGCTCCGCATGTGCAATTCTCGCCCGGCACCACTTGCCGGGCGCACGTCGCTGCATGAACGACCTTCGTCATGCCTTGCCTCGCCGATATGTCTGCTTGGGCTTCTTCCTGGCAGCGATTGCCTGCGATACGGATCGATAGGAGGTTTTCCTTTCGATCTTGTTGCCGTCCTTCAGCCGCACGCCCTTAATCGGAATGCCGATCTTTTTCATTTTCGCGCGCCCTCTTGCTGCGTGTGGACTTGACGTGGCGCGGCATCGTCATCCACCAACACCCAGCGCAGGCCGGCCACCTTTGCCACGGCGCACAACGTGTGATGTTGCGGGTAACGCGTGCCCCCGTACTTGGGACCTCGACGCCACTTAGATATCGTCGCAGCTGACACGTAGGTCTGCGCTGCAACTTCGCGAGCCGATCGCCCTCGGATGGCATGCAGCACCTCAAATACTGCACGATCATACTCAGGGCGGATCACGATTTTACGCTTTGCCATACTGGCCTCCGAAGTCAGCGCTTTTTTGCGGGGCGCCGGGAACCGCTTTCGTCGCCGCTACTCGACGTCGATCCGTATGATTTCGCCATAGCTCCTGTTTGTCGAGATATTCCCGCCAAATAATTCACAAGGTCGAATTTCTCGTCTCGCAATTTCCGGATCTCATAGAGCGCGGCCTTGGCCGTGGCCGCCACGTAATTATGCGAGCGTTCTTCCTCGGCCTGCCTGATCAGATCTTCCAGGCGTTCTTCTATCGTCACTCGGCTGCCTCCTCGAATTGGTCTTGAGCAACCGCCTGTATCGCCTTTGCGATCTGATCGGCGGCACGACGCACGGACCGCTCTAGCTCTTGGATTCCACCATAGGTTCCCAATACGCCAGCGTTCTGGACCAACTTCACCGCGCGCGCGACGGCCGCATTGTCGAGCGATCTCCACCCATCATCGGACCCGATCCGCTTGCGCAAGTCTTCAAGTGCCTGGATTGCTTCGTCGCCCCTGCGTGACCGCTCGGCCAATCGCCGGTTGAAACTTTTTTCATCCTCGGCACGCAATTCCTGCACCTTGTCGTGGACCAGCTTGTTCACCTCGCTGGCATCCACCTCATTCGCCCGGCGCACCAGGGCCGCCATGAACTCCCGCGTTACGGGCTTGGCTTCCAGATACGGCGCCGCCTTGACCTGGACGAGCTTGGTGCCATCGACGCGCAGCCATCCCCACGTCTCGGGTAGCAAGCTCTCGTCAACGGCGTGTGCCGGTGCGACGATCCACCAGTAGTCGCAATATTGCTGCACGGGGACCGACTTCTCCGGGTTGTCAATCTCGGACCTGAAGTCGCTTTTGCTCGTTTTGATCTCGAACCCGTGCAGACTGAGCCCTCGGGACGGAAACAGATTCATTGCGACGGCATCCGCGTATCGTCGCGCTCCCGCGCCCGTCGCATTGGCCACCTCGAAGCAAAGCGCCCACTCGGGATGAGTGTAGCGTTTGCGCAGCAAAGCGCGGATCGATGTCGCCGTCGTCATGCCAACTCCCACACCAGCCGGCTTCTTGGGTTCGCGGACTTGCGCAAGCGCACGTGCCCGTCACGCACCAATCCCGACAACGCGTCGCCGACAGAGCCTTCGTTTTTCCAGCCCATGTGGTTGGCCATTTCCCGCGCCGTCGGCCATCGCCCCTCGTCCTCCACGAAGAGTCGCACGAACGCCAGCAGCTGAGCCCGGCGCGGAGGCGGCTGCCGTTTCGGCCGATCCGGAGTCACGTAACTGCCAACCGTATCCGCGTCGCTCATCAAGCAATCTCCTTCTCGCTCCGAATTTGCTCTGTGGCTGGCTTCTCGCTCACACGGCTACCCGTGCCCTTCCTGGCATCGATTTCCTCGCGCACGGCCTCCTGAGGCGATTTGACGGGCTGTTTGTCGGCGGGGGTCGCAGGCTGATAGGCGATTTGAGCATGATCCAGGCAGTACGGCTTGCCGAGGACCGCCGTATGCCCGCAAAAATGGAACGGGCCGTTCCCGTAAGGCCAGCGACACTGGCCCGGACCGATCTCCACGATGCTCAGGCGCTTGGGCGAGACGCTGCCGCTGGCAAGCGGCACGACGGCGGCCACGGGAGGCAGCGCGGCAATCAGCGCTTTGCCGGCCCTGGCGCGGCGACGGTTGCTGATTTCCAGCCGCTCGCCTCGGCTCAGCGCGGTGCGACCGGTCCTGCGAGGCTCGATTGGCTCGCCCTTGCGCCGAAGGACGTGGATTTTGCCCAGGATCGAATTGCGGTCCCGGCCAAGTGACTGAGCGATCCCGCTGGCCGATTCCCCCCTAGCCCAGGCCGCCTTGAGTTGATCAACCTCGGCCTCGGTCCAAGGCCGATTGTTAAGAACTTTTGTTTTATTTTCAGACATTTACCCCCCAGTTGGAAGCAGCTGGCCGCTGGCGTTGTACCGTTTTCTCAGACTCAACTCATCGATCAATTCCGGCGGTATGACGCAACGCGGATCCCCAGGAGGAGGCCCCAATTTGTCGACCGGCCAAACCCCGTTGGCATGCCGAGAAATTGCGTTGCGCCAACGGTTTAGATCAATCCCCGCCACCACGTCCGGCTTCGCCCACCATGCCGACTCGCCGTTGGCATATGTTGCGCTTGACGCAACGCTCGTCAAGTGGGCCTCGTAGCGTTTGTGGCGCAAGTAGCGCTCGGCATGCAGCGGTCGGTAGTCCGGGTTGTCTCTGCAATATTTGCTGAAGTTCGGCAGCGACTGGATCGCCTGCGCTCGCTGGTCGGGCGGCAGCCGCTGCCACGCTGCCAACGCCGCCGACTTCGAGTTGTTCGTCTTGTCCGGGTATCCAGACCAAAACGTCTCGAAATCATCGGGGTACTTGGCCGGCTTCTTCGCAGGCGCTGGAGTTGCATATGCGTCCGAAGGCGCGCCAGCGTCGTTCGGACAAGAGTCTAAACTATTATTTCTTTGTTCCTTTGTTAGATTCTGGCCCTTCGCTGGCCCTTCGCTGGCCCTTTGCTGGCCCTTTGCTGGCCCTTCTGCTGGCCCTGATGTCTCGGCCAAGAACTGATATTGTGAGTAATTACAGATGGTTATGATCTGCGCTTCGGTGCCCCGTTGCTGGCCCTTTTGAGTACCGTTCAAAACTCGATCCGTACTCAGAGAGGTTTCAGTGATTCCCGGCGCAGTGCGCTCGATCATGCCGTCCTCCTCCAACTTGGAGAGGAAGCCGCGCACGGTTTTCGGTGTCCAATTCCAGCGGTGCGCCAGCCATGAGCGGGCACCCGTCAGCTGTCCCGGCTTCAATTCCATGCGCTTGCCGCCGTTCATGACCGACCCGTCTTTGTATTTGCACTCCATGATCAGATCGAGCCATGCTTCCGCCCGCGAGTAGACAAACCCGCGCGCCTCGTCGGCCGGCGGCACCGGCTGTCCGAACCCGACAAGGTGGTGGTTGCGCATCTCGCGCCGAACGGCGACCCATCCCTCGCCACTCATCGAGGACGGGTCGGACTCCAGGTCTGGACCGCCGTTGTGATCTGGGCCGATTCTCCTCATGGCTGCTCGCCCCCATCTCGATCGACGACGGCTCCCGGCGCGCCGTCCAGGGGCGGCAAACCAAGCATGGCGCGAGTGCCTGCATCGGTGATCGTGATGACGTCCGGCACCTCGATGACGGCAATCTCGTCGTCGATGTAAAGGACGCCCGCGCCGCCCTCGTCAGCCGCGCGCAGCACCCAATCCTTGATGGCCTGCAACGCCTCACCATCCCCCTGGCTTGCCTCGCCAATCAGGTAGACCTCGGCGCGAATCTTCTGAAGCTCGACTTCGCGGACGTAGCTCACTGGTTGTTCCTCCGGGTGGCGTTCGAGAAGCGCGTCAGGTCCGACTGGAAGCTCAGTTCGACGATGCCTGTCGGCGCATGCCTGTGCTTGGCGATGATCACCTCTGCCCGACCGGTGGCGCGGTCCATGCGCTCGCGCCATTTGGTGTGCTCGGCAAAGTCGGTCTCGTCGGGCTCTTCGCGCGACAGGTAGTACTCGTCGCGATACACGAAGAGGACGACGTCGGCGTCCTGCTCGATGGAGCCCGATTCGCGCAGGTCGGACAAATGCGGGCGCTTGTCCTGCCGCTCTTCGACCTTGCGGCTCAGCTGCGACAGGGCGAGGATCGGCAAGTCAAGCTCCTTGGCCAAGGCCTTGAGTCCGGTGGTTATTGCCGTGATCTCCTGCACCCGATTGCTGGCGCTCGTGCTGGCTCCCGACATGAGTTGCAAGTAGTCGACGACGATCAGGCCGGTGTCGTACCGCCGCTTGATCCGCCGGGCCTTCATGGCTAGCGCGGCCAACGAGATGCCGCCGGTCTCGTCGATGGTCATGGGTATCTGCGCAATTTCCCGCTCGCGGTTCAGGACGGTCGTCAACTGCTCCTCGGTGACGTCGCCTCGACGCAGTCGATCCGCCGACACGCTAGTGATGTCGGAGATGACGCGCATGGCGAGTTGCAGCGCCGACATTTCCTGCGAGAAGAAGTGGACGTGGCGGGCGGGGTAGTTCTCGCCGGACGCGGGGTCGCTCCCCTTCCCCATGGCCGTGGCCACCGCGATATTCGTGGCAAGCGCGGTCTTTCCGATCGCCGGCCGGCCAGCGAGAACGATCAGATCAGACGGCTGCAATCCACCCATTTTGCGATCCAGATCGATCAGGCCCGTCGGGATGCCAGCCAGTGCGCCCTTGCGCGCGAACGCGTCATTGGCTGCCTTGAGCGCGGCAGCCGCTGCCTCGCCGAAACCGATCTCGGTATTGCGCTCCCCCTCGCCGAGCATCTGCCCGATCCGCCCCTCCAGGCTGCGCACGAGAAACGGAAACTTGGCCCCGTTGGTCTGGTCGTGAGCGATTGAGGCCAGATCCTCCCCGATCACGACCATGGCGCGGCGCACCGACATCTCGATGACCTGATTGGCGTAGGCGCGGATGCTGGCAGGCAGGCAGGCGTGCTGCGCCGGCAGAGATACGAGGTACTGCGCAATCGTCAGTTTCCCGACGTCGCCCACGTCCGCAAATGCCGCTCGAAGAGTGACCGGGTCCGCGCGCGCGCCGCCGGCAATGGCCTCGACCATGCGCTCGAAAATCTTGGCATGCAGCGGGTCGAAGAAGTGGTCCGGCCGTAGGTTCGGGATGCGATCCAGTAGCCGGTTGTTGACCATGACCGCGCCAAGCACGCCTTGTTCGGCCGCGATATTCTGCGGTGGCTCGATGGCCCTGGTTTCCACCGCCTCCGTCATGCGAAGGCCTCAAGGTTTCCACCGGTTTCCAACAGCTTGTGGGTCGGGTTTCCACACACCACTAGGGTCTTGTATAGGTCGTTCGAGCAGTGTATCAAATGATTGCTCCGTTGGTTGGGACAAGGTGCGGATGTCTGGCCGTGTCCGCACCTTGGCCGTTACAAGTCGGTCCGCGATCGTCTTGGTTGGAGACGTACGCGGGGTGTAAAGGTTGGTCCTGGACGCACTGCAATACAGAGGGGGCCCGGGCTGCGATCCGGCCCCCTTTTCTACGCAGATTCGCTGGAAACTGTTACGGTTGACGCCAGTTGACAGCCAGAACGTCGGAAACCATCACGACGCGCTTGGAAAATACGCCCTTCAGGAACGCACGCGCCCCGAACAGGGGCGATGCCGTGTCCGGGGTAAAGCCTCGATACAATATGTCGTCGACGCTCATGCAGCCAGCCGCGCGTCGGCGGCCTTCTGCTTGATGGGCGACGGCCTGCGCACGACCCATTTGGTGTTGCGCTCTCGGCGATTGCCGACCTTGCCGGCCTCCACAATTCCCTTCGAGACCCCGTCGACATCGACCAGATGCTTGCGCAGGGTCTGGTCCGAGCACGGCATCAAGCGAGCCTGCTGGCAATGCTCCCTGTACGCCCGGCTCAAACTCTCGGAATCAAACTCTCCCGTTCGGCCATTGGCCACCAGCCACGCCACGAATGTCCGCGCCGCGACGTCGGCGGCAAGCTCGCGCAGAGGCGGCTTGACCACGGTCGGCATCAGAGCGGCAGCGCAGCGCGCGATCTCCTCATCAAGGCTGCGCCGCGTCGGCCATTTCGGCAGTGGCTGCCCGGTGAGCCGACACACTTCGGCGAGCGCGGGGAACCACACCGCCACCGCATCGACGTCATCGGGGTAGATCAGATTGCCAAGATCGTCTCGCGGGACGGTCTTGAGATATGCCCGCAGATCAGCCACGCGCGCGTCGACGTCGACCGCTTGCACCTCGACATCAACGGCCTTGGGCCGGGCGAGCTTGGCTAGGAGCGCCCTCAACATGTTTCCCTCCGCCCATTCGGGCCGGTTAGTCGTCGATTCGCGGCAGCAACAGCTTGGGAGGCAGATATATCCCACGGTCCCGGCAGTAGCGCATGATGGTCTCGTGGCGCTCTTGCGGGATGAGTCCGTCGGTGCCGCCAGAATCCTTGCTTGCCGTCCAACGCCAAACTTGAGTACGCCCAATTCCCACTGCCTTCGCGGCAGCTGCTGGACCCCCGAGCATGTCGATGACAGCCTGGGCATATCCACGCGGATGCTTGTGTTCACTCATTTCACTCATGCCTCTATGTTGCGCAAGCCGCACGCTTTCGTCAAGCGGCACAACCCGTTGGCCGCTTGAGGGTAGACGCAGATGCACAGGCACGGGCAATGTAGGTGTCGTGACGGGCACGCAACAGGTTCTGAGATCCGTAAATCATTCCATTTTTCTTCACCCCTTCTCTTGACTATTGTTGCGTCATACGCAACATTAAAATCGTAAGCACGTCGGCGATCCACGCCGATGTGAGCGGGGCAGCCGGAGCGGTATCAAGCGGGGTATCGCTCCGGCTGCGATTCAGTGGGGCGGCTATGGGTAAAGTGATTTCCTTTCCGGGAATACGCGTGCAGCGCGACGGAGCAGACGTCGTCGCCGATCGGTTCCCGAAGCCGCCGCGACACAGCGATATCGAGAAAGAGTTGCAGCTGCGAACAGTCAGGAACGACCTTGCGCATGCCGTGCGTAAGTTCCTGGTTGTGGCGGAGGCCAATGACGAATTGCCATGGGCAATCCGGACGCTGCGTGCCCATCTCGACGATGCGCGTCGCGTGTACGAAATTGCGGAGGACGGCAATGCTGACTAGGTGGTGGCAGCGGTGGAAGCGGCACCGCGCCTCGAAACTCATGCACAGATGGAGCACAGAATGGTGATGACCGAGGAGCAGGTCAAGGCGCAATGGACGTGGTGGCGCGCAGCTTTGGGCGGCACGATCGGCGTGGTGCAGGAGAGCGCGCCGCAGTCGGGATACTACCGCCATTTCACCGACGTCGGCGTGGCGATCTGGCGCGCCAATGACGGCATGATCAAGATGCACGTCGACGGTCAGCCGATCGAGGATCCGGTCGCCATCGGCAGGAATTGGATTCAATCGGCCAAGAACCCCGTTACCCGGGCCGACTACATGATGCGGGTCGAGAAGGGGGAGTGGCCGTCGAATTTGCCGGCGCTCAAATCCAAGCAGGTCCGCACCGAGGACACGGAGCAAGAGCCGGAGCGCGGGCCGGGCGACAACAGCAACGATCTGGACGCCTATCAACAGATGCGCGCCGACACTCTTGGCGACATCGCGGAGGCGCAGGCATACTACGCTCGCAACAAGATCACCGACAAGGCGTCGGCCGACAAGGCGTCCGATTGGGGCGACCGCCTCATCAGAGCGTCAAAGGCTGCCGAAAAGGCGCGACTTGCCGAGAACGAGCCCTTGCGCCGACAGATCGAACAAAACGACCTGAAGTGGAAGTCGATTGTCGGGCCCGCCGAGACGCAAGGCAAGTTGTTGCGCAAGCTGGCTGACGATTGGGGCAAGGCCGAAGTCGAGCGCCTGCGCAAGATAGCCGAGGAGGAAGCCAAGCGTAAGTGGGAGGCCGAGAAGGCTGAACGGTTGCGGGTCTTCGAGGAGCAGCAAGCCAAGGCGCGCGCGGAGCGCGAGGCGCAGGCAGTGCAGGAAGAAGCCGCAGGCGTGCCTCCCACTCCGGACGAGTTGGAGCCGACGCTTGATCTCCCGCCGCCACCCAAGCCGATTATCCCCGAGCCCAAGTTGATGCTCGGTTCCGGCCAGTCCGGCAATCGACGGAGCGTCAAGACGACCGCTCCCGAGACGGCAACCATCGTCGACCTCGAAGCTGCAACGGCGTTCTACGCTCAGCAGCAACACCCCGACCTGATCGCCCTCATCCAGAAGCTGGCGGATCGTGCCATCAAGGCGCGCGCTTCCGTGCCGGGCATTAGGTTCTCGTGGGAAACCAAGACGGAGGCCGCCGAATGACCGCCGTTTGGGTGGACACTCACCAGTCAAGCTCTCGCGCGGAGATAGCCCCCGGGCTGGATATCTCCGTCGCCCACGAAACGATCAATACATCTGCCGGACGTCAAGGACGATGGTCTATCCGGGTGTTTGGCCAGAATCAGCCCGGTCTGTCTGCGTCGATCGACGAAGCCAAACGCCGCGCTGAAATCCTGGCTTGGACGGAACTCAAGGTTGCGCTCAAGAAGTTGGAAGGGACTGACGCATGACGGCCGTCCTCATCGACGCCTCCGGCTACATCTATCGTTCTTTTTACTCTCAGCCGCCGCTTGTCACTGCCGACGGCACGCACGTCGGCGCCGTCCATGGCTACCTCGGCATGCTCTGGCGCATCCGCCGCAAGTTCAATGATGGATCACACTTTGCCATCTGCTTCGACAAGGGCAAGTCGGCGAGCCGCGTTGCGATCTATCCCGAGTATAAGGGCAATCGCTCGCCGCAGCCGCCCGAGTTGACATCGCAGCTGGACATGCTGCGCGATGCCACCGTCGCCATGGGCATGCCCGTCGTGCAGCAAGATGGCGTTGAGGCGGACGATCTGATGGCGAGCTACGCCACGGCCTTCGCCAACTTGGGCGACGATTGCATCATCGTCAGCGCCGACAAGGATCTGATGCAACTGATGAGTGAGGGCATACAACTGTATGACCCGCTGAAGGGTCGCATGATCGAGCGCGAAGACGTCGTGAGCAAGCTCGGCGTCGGGCCCGAGCTTGCCGTCGATGCGCAGGCCCTGATCGGTGACAGCGTGGACAACGTCCCTGGCGTCCCGAAGATCGGCCCCAAGACGGCCGGGAAGCTCCTGGCCGAATACGGCAGCCTTGACAACGTCGTGGCGCATCGCATGTCCATCAAGTCGGCCGCAGTCCGCGACAGCCTCATGTATCACTGGGAGTCCGCGCTGCTCAGCCGCCGACTGGTGGAACTGGAGCGCGGCATACCCCTGCCCGTCCCGATCAGGGACATCGAGGCCCGCGAAGTCACGGCCAAGCCGCTGATTGCCTACTGCCAGCGATACGAGATGACCAGCCTAGCGGCGGAGATCGCCGACTTCTACGGAGTCACGATATGAGCGATAGAACGCACGCCGAACTTGTCGAGACGACTCCGCGCATGCCGGACGAAAGCATGGCCGTCGCTCTCAGTAAGGCCGAGATCGATCAACAGATCGCAACGGCCCGCGCGTACCCGCGCAATCTCAAGCGCGTCATAGCCTCGATCACGTCCCTCGTCACGCTCGACGAAGAGACGGCGCAGGAGTGCCTTTACGCCCTCGTCCGCCGCAAATCGGACGAAGAGAATAAGCCGATCGAAGGTCCGTCCATCCGACTCGCCGAGGTGGCGGCGCAGATGTACGGCAACTGCCGGATGGACGCGCGCGTTGTGCACGTCGACCGGACGGAGAAGTTCGTCGAAGCCGAGGGCCTTTTCCACGATCTCGAAACGAACATGGCCAGTCGCGCCACGGTTCGGCGCCGGATCTCGACGAAGCAAGGCAGGCTGTTCAGCGACGACATGATCGTTGTCACCGGCAACGCAGCATGCGCCATAGCCAAGCGCAATGCGATCCTCGCGGGCATCCCGCGCGGCATTTACCGGCCCGCGTATCAAGCCGCCCGCGCGATCGTTGCTGGTACGGCGGAGACGCTTGGCAAGAACCGCGAGAAGGCTATCAGAGCCTTCGCCTCGTTCGGCGTCACGCCCGCCCAGCTGTTCGAGGCCCTGGCCGTGCAGAGCGAGGTTGATATCAAAATCGACCACGTCGCGCAGTTGCGCGCCATGTACTCGACGCTCAAGAACGGCGAAGCGACGGTCGAAGAAATGTTCCCGGCCGAGGCGAAGCCACAGGCTGCCGCCAAGCCCGCGCCGCCGCAGACAAAGGCTACCGAGGCTCCGGCAGCGAAGCAGGAACAATCGGCACCGGCTGCCGCCGACGATCTGCCGCCAGATCCGGACGCGGGGTGACGACATGAGGTTCGATCTGGTTCGCCCCTGCAAAGACTGCCCGTTTCGATCTGATATTCCCGGCTACCTTACAGTCGAACGCGTGCGGCAGATCGTGAACGACATAACGCATCGTCAGGCGACATTCTCTTGCCACAAGACGAACACCTTCCGTGACGGAGAGACGATCGAGACGAAAGAGAGTCAGCATTGCGCTGGTGCGATGATCTTTCTTGAGCGGATCGAGCGCCCCAACCAACTGATGCGGATTGCCGAGCGGTTTGGCAGCTACGATCACAAGCGCCTTGACATGGATTCGCCTGTCTTCAAGACGGGGCGCGAGATGGAGTTGGCGCAGCCAAGGAGACGACGGAATGGTCGGTCGCATCGTTGAGGACGAGCAGTTGCAGCAAGCGCTCGACTACCTTCGGGATAGTGCGAAAGAAACGGGACGGGCGCGCGGTCGACTGGTCGCCGCCCAGTATCGCGTGAAGCGCATCGAAGCCATCCTGTTCCTCGGCAGTGAAGCAAAGACGGTCGACGCCAGGAAGATGGAGGTTCGGCTTAACGCGAAATACACCGCCGCGACCGACGAAGAAGCTGAAGCGGCTGCCGCGTTCGAGGTTCTGCGTTCTCAACGCGAGGCCGCGATCTATTGCATCGAAGCGTGGCGCACAGAGCAAGCCAATTACAGAGGAATGAAGGTATGAGACCTGTCGAACTGATTGTCGTGAACACGATGTACGACGTCGCCGAAAAAATGCACTCCCTGCCTGAAGCCTTGCGTGGGCAGTTTGACGACAAGCTCGTGTCGGAGTCCTTGGCGCGCGACATCCTCATCCGCATTGCGCAATCGGCGCGGCCAGAAGCAGTGCTCAAAGCGCTTGCGGCCTGCGGAGCGCCGGGCGACCGCGCCGAGATCTTGGCGCAATTTGCCGTGGTGAAAGAGCAATCGGCGAGGAAGTAACATGACCGAGCTCCGAAGCCTTACGATGCTGAATGAATCCGGCGACACGACAATCGTGTGGACTCCCGACCGCGATGACGAGATGGAACGGATCATCGAGAAGAAAATGGCCGAAGGGTGCATCTTCTTTGTGATCGAGCCGAGGTTCGGCACGCGATCCATGCTGCGCAATCCGTCCGAGGCGTTGGAGCATCGCATGCTGGCGATCCGAGACGAAGATTTTGCGAAGTTCGTGGGTGGTTCGGTCGATCCTGCGGCTGGTGCCGAGGATCATACTGCGGCCGTCGTGCCGACGCCCAACGAGCAGCCCGTCAAGACTGTTCGTCGCGCCAAGACGGCGAAGGAAGTGGCATCCAGCCAAACAGTAGGGGTGCGGGCACGGCGCGGCGGGTGACATGGAACACCAAGCAATTCCCCTGGCTCCCGACGTTGAGTATTTCATCGACGCCGCCGTCGAGCACGAGGAACTGGACGCGGGAGCCGCGCTTGTGCTGAAGCTCTACGCCCCGCGACCGGCCGTCATGGCGATTGCGGATGAGGAATACAGACACGATGGTCAAAGCACCATGGTGCGCCGCGTCGCCAAATGCGGACGTCTTACCGAGTTGGCCGACTCCATTTTCCGTGAATTGCCGCAGGATGTCGCTGCTCCTCTAGCTTGGGGTGGTGTGCTGCATGTGCGCCACTGGATGCGGGGCGTGGCCAACATGATGGCATGGTGGGCGCAGGAAGACATGATCAAAGGCGGATGCGGAGAGCCGTACATCAAGCCCATCAGTCTCGCCCAGGCCCGCCGCATCCAAGACTATCGCCCAACACCAAAACAGGCCCGGCGCTTGGCATCGCCGACGTGGATCCGTCGTTACGTCAAGCGCTCTCAGGACACGGCACGTTTGCGCCGGATGGGCGACGTCGTGCTGCGACGAGTGTGCCATATGCCTTTCGAGACGGCCCTGGAAGCGACGGTGGCAATTGCCGAAATACTTGAGGCTCAACACGAGAGCTACCGCCGCACCAATGAGCGCGCTTTGCGGCAGTTCTATCACGCGGAGTACGTGCAGAAGCGGCAGGACAACCGCAGGCAACGCAAGATCATTCAGCGAGCGGCGCGAACTGCCGTGTCCGTGCTCGGGCACGAGGCTGTGCAGCGCTGGTCCGCCGGGCACACGGTGCGACTTGTCGGCCAGACCATTGCTGTTGAGGCCGCTCGCGCCGGATCATCCGCTACGCTCGGGCACGGTGGCGTGATCCTTGCGGCAGTTGATGCCAAGACCGGGCGGAAGCTCGCTGATATGTGCCTGTTCCACGAACGGACGCCAGCGCTTGATCAGCTGACGGCTCTGGCGCTGGCTTTTCAGGCAGGGGAAGAGGCCGAGGTAATCGCAACTGCCAATCTGACGAATGTCACCCCGATCGGCGAAAAGCATCCACTCATCGCCGGGCACTCATCGGCGCGACGTGTCGCCGCCTGGATGCCGCGCGACATGATACAGGAGAGGAACGAGTCCTACTGGAATGCGCATCGCGAGATCTACATGGATGCGCTCGGCACTCAGGTTCTCGGCCGCATGTGGCCGCGCGTGAAGAGCCTGTAGACGTGAGCCTCGTCGACAGGTTCCCATGCCCCCGTTGCGGCAAGCGTGGCCACCTGATGGCCGGCGCGCTCGTGCCGTACAGCGATTCCGACACAGCCTATCTAACGTGCTGGGAATGCAGATTGAAACGCCCGTCCGTGCCAGAAGCGGACTGGATCACCTTTGCCAACAAGCGTTACCAACCAGTCGAGAAAACGCGGAGGTTAGTATGATGCGTAAGCCAACCCTGGATGAGATGGCCGCCGTTCTGCGCAATAGCCCGTGCAGTTCCGGGAAGGTGCCGCACCTGACACTGGATTCGGCTCAGACGGCAGCGGCAGTCATAAGCAGCAAACCCGTCAAGTACGGGCCGCCGAGGATCAGCCAGCCTTATCGCTGTCAGCTGTGCGGAATGTATCACGTCGGCCGCAAGCGGTGGACGCAGGAGATGCGCAACGCAGCGGCGCAGCCGATCACTGTGCAGGACACACAATTCAAACGACGTTGACTTGTTGCATTAGATGCAACAAGTACAGAAGGAGGAAATCGATGAGTCCCATTCGTGTGCGCCGGCCTCTGCTTTGGCTTGCGGCAACGGCGTTCGGTAGCTGGATTCTGATTCTGGCGCTCATCTTTGTCGCGTCCGGTGCGGTGCAGATGTAACGCGCACCGACCAGACAGAATTTGCAATCGGAGATATCATGATCGACCTGACCAAGTTTTGCCACCCGAAACGAGACGACATAAGTGCGCCTTGGAGTGACCGCGAACACAGCTACGCTACCAACGGCGTCATGGTCGTCCGCGTCCCGCGCCGAGACGCGGTGCCGCCTCAACAGCCGAGCAGCGAGCGTCTTTCCGACGCCGTCGAACGATATCTGATCGGCTTGTCATCGACAGGCGATGGCACCCCGTTCAGTTCCTGGATTGCGGTGTCCCACCTCGACATCGGCGAGAAAATACCATTGCCGCCCAATCCTTGCCAAACCTGTGCCGGGTCCGGCGTCGTGATCGAGACGCAATGCGAGAGGTGCGACGGGAAAGGTTTCCGCGCGTGCGGTGAATGCGGCAATGACTGCGATTGCCAAGGCTGCAACGGCTATGGCTCTACGAGCAGTCCGGCCAAGTCTGGAGATCCGTCCGCCGTCATGTGCGACGACTGCGAGGGCGATGGAGACCTATCGATCGCCAAGGAGAACACGACGCCGCAGGCCGTTCGCATTGGGCCGTACATTTTCGACCGGAGTCTGGTCTTGCTGTTGCGCGAGCTTCCTGGCCTGCGGCTAGATGCCGGTGCCGAGGCTTGGTGGATGAACCCGGACACGCAGCGATACGGCGACGGCGTCGACCCCTTCATGCCCATGCCGGTCCGCTTCACGTTCGACGGTGGTGTTGGGGCCGCCCTCCCTCTACGCGGCAAGTATGATGAGCTATCTCGGATCGCAACCTCAAAGGAGAATTGAGATGTGGGCGCTGGAAGAGCCGGCCGTCAGGGTCGCCGTGCGATTGACCGAGGAGACGCACGAACTGCCGCCGGAGGTGCTGCGCATCGATGAGCACATCGCCGCCATTGTCGTCGAAATCGACGGCGTCGACTACCTGCTGACGCTGGCTCGCATACCAAAGCAGCGGCCTCGGCCAGCCAAACAGTGATGGTGCATCGTGGCTGATACGCCGGTTTTGATGACAGTGCGCGAGGTTGCGGCGTTTCTGCGGGTGAGCGAACGCACCCTGCGGCGCATCTCGCCGGGGTCGCTCCCTTGGTGTCGCGTGGGGCGTGCGCGTCGATACTCGCAAAGCGATGTCATGCAGTTTGCATCGCGAACCAAGGGGGATTCGGAATGTGGCTCATCAGGACCGCGCGAAGCCCGTACTGGCAAGCGCGATGGCAGCACCCAGACGGCAAAGGCGGGGTCGTTTCACAGTCGACTGGCGAGATGGGTCGACGCGCAGCGGAGACCAAAGGAGTAGAGCTTGAGGCTCTGCACCGCGCCGAATGGGAGCGCGAGCGATCCGGCGGCAACGTCACCGCCGCCCAAGTCATCGAAGAGTATTGGGAGACGGAGGCAAGCGCCAAGAAGGCAGCCACCGATCACATTTTTCCCCATCTGGCGCGCATCGCCCTGTTTCTCGGCGACCGCCGCTATTGCGACGTGTCGATCGCCGACGTCGCGCGCTTCGCGGACGAGCAGAGCAAGACGCTCTCGGCGAGCACCGTCAATCGAGCAATCTCCGTGTGGCGTCGCCTCCACAACGTCGCCAAGCGCAAGCGCCTGTACCCCGTGACGCCTATCGACTGGTCGCAGGTCCGACGTGAAGAGCCGGCTCCGCAGGCGCACTACCTGAGCGCGGCGCAGATCGGCGAGCTTCTCGAAGCTCTGCCGCGTACCGCGCGCGAGATCGTTCTGTTCGCCTTCCTGACGGGCGCGCGGCGGGCGCAGGTTCTCAGCTTGACCTGGGACCGCGTCAACATGGCGGAGCACTACGCGATAATCTGGCGCAAGCATCGGAAGGCCAAGGCGGCGCACCGCATCGAACTGCACCCGGTGGCTGTCGACATCCTGCGCGGCCGGCTGGCCGTCAGTGAAGGGAATGTTGTGTTCGACGCAACGAATTTCCGACGGCACTGGGCGGATGCTGTCAGAGGCTGCCGCATGACGGGCGTCCGCTTCCATGACCTGCGGCACTCGATGGCAAGTCACATGGCAAAGGATGCCTCCCTGGCAGCGGTGCAGCGGCAACTTGGGCACTCGGATATCCGGGTGACGATGCGATACGCGCATGTGCAATCCGAGGATGTCATGCGCGGACTTATGCAACTGCCGTTGATCGGGCTCGATAAGCGTGCACATTTCAGTGTCACCAACGACAGTGAGGGTATCGCGGTCTTGGATAATCCAAGCGATGACAAGGACTTGTGAAAATAGGTGCCATCTGCGCCACGGTTTTGTAAACCGGAGCCCATAGTCCATATCGCAACAACTAAGCGTCTGAAAGGAAACTCAAATACGAAACAGTTCTCATTATGTCCGCACCCTCACGAGGACACATGCGGACACAGAAGGCAAGATGCGCAGCAGTGTCACGGGTGACGCGCATAAGATCGCCCGCAACACCCCAAGGTTACTTGCACCAGCAACGAGGGAAGCATGACAAAGGTCGTCGTTACAGCCAAGAGCGAGGCGGAGGTTAAGTATCTGCGCGCAACGTGTGGCGTGCGGTACTGGGAAGATGCCACGGTCAATGGCAAGGAAGATACGGACGGCACGCTGATACCCCTGCGCGACGGCGATACGTGGAAGGTCACGATCAACCTTGCGACCGGCATCATCGAAGGTTGGCCCGAGGGCACGACTGCCGAGATCCACTACAAGGTGTGCGATGAAGGAATATACGAACTGCTCGACGCGGAGCGGAACGTCGTCATGCAGCACGACGGATACGTCATCAATATGATGTGCCCCGAGGGGCGTGGGTACGGCGACTACGTCATCATGAATATCGACGGAGACGGACGCATCGACAATTGGCTCGTCGATACGAGAGACATTGAGGAAGCTCAGTGATCGACGGGGGGGGGAGCAACGCATGACCAACGAAGACTTCCGCAATCTATTTTTGATGCTTGATGCTCATTACACGGCAACCCCTGGGCAGCATGTGGGGTTGGCGCGCCTGCACGCTGGAGGGATGATCACGTTCTCGCGTCACGTCAGGAAGCAGCTAGAGCAATGGGAGATCGAGGTTGCTCGGCGGGCAAAGGCTGCGGCCGAAGATGCTCGAAATCTGGAGCAGCAGGTGCGAGATGACTTTGGTGCAGACGCCTACGACAAACTGGAGCCGGACTACGTTAACGGACTGAGAGTTGGCGAGGCGATGAAGATCTGATGCCCGTTGCAACTGCGGGGCGGGCCTGCCGAAAAGGCAAGCCCGTCCTCGACTACCGATCGCTCTCGTCTTTCGCTGATCGGCAAAGTGCCAACGCCTCGTTCAGGCACGGCTCGCATAGCGTTGCTGTATTGCTATCGTAGTCCGGCATCTGCCCCACCTCGACGGCGACGTGCAGCTTGTTGGCGGAGCAGGAATCACAGCGGATATCGGTCCAGGATCCGTTGCCGATGATGCTGTCTACCAAGTCCGCATTGTAGGATGGGCTCTCGGCCGCAGCCTCCAGGGCGCGGGTGATCTCCAATATGTCTGAGCGGCTGTAATTTTTGTATTGCTCTTGCCATGCCTTCAGCGCCGTGCGCGCCCTACCTTCTCTCGTCAACAATCGTGGCTTCACTGACGGTCTCCTTGTTCCGGCTCCCCTATGTTGACTCAGTTGAAAACTTCAAGCGGTGTTCCGCTCTTGATGTAGAGCGGGTGTTTCGGCGCTCCTGCCTTCGTGCGGCCGAAGCAGTATGTGGCGGGACGATGCGCGCGAACGGCATTGAGGATCGAGGCTGCGTGCTGCCGCGCTGGCGGATACGCACCCCATGCGCAGATCACAACATCACAGCGGTGAATAGCCGCCTGTACCGCGTACTCGTTGCTAGGGCCAAACGGATCTTCCTGCTTCGCCAGTTCCGCCGGATCGGTCGCGCGAAAGGCGTAAATGTTGACCACTTCCATGCTGCCGTACCCGTGACCTGACAGCAGGCGAACGCATGAGCGAATTGTTGCATCATCTAGCTTCGCGTCTGCCGTTGACGGGTTGAGCATCACCAGAAGTGCGCGCGGCTTTGTCTGGTCCCATGTGCGGCGCAACAGATACCGATACCGGCCACACTCGGAGATTACAGCGTCGTTTTCAACGTATGCTGTCGGCACGTCCTTGGCTCCCTTACTGTTTCGCCGGCCGCGCCCGCTGCACCGGGACGCGGGCCATGGTCAGAATGTAGTCAACGCCGTCTATCTCGATGACAATTGCCGCAGTGTCATCGCTGATGCGCAGCACCTCCGGCGCCAATTCGTGCGCTTCGTCCGTCAGCCGTTCTGCGACCTTGACGGCAGGCACCTCCATAGTCCACATGCCCGGTCCTCCTTTATTAGGCCGCACGCCGGATAGCGTTGCGGCTGGTGATCATTCTGAACCCGTCCTCAAACTCGACGCGGCATGAATTCATCTTGCCGCGCGCAGTGACCTTGCAGCGCTGACCTTTCCGCCCGCAACGGTGCCAGTGGTAGACGTATGGCCACTCACCCATTGACGCCTCCTTCACCTGAACTCATCCACCTCACCGGCCATGCCATAATTCTCTTTCATGTTGCCTCACGGCGCGCAATGAACCCGCGGACGTCGCCCGTCATCACCCGACCCTGATACTGAAACTTGTTTCGGCTCGGCCAGTAGTCCAGCCGCTTGCCCACCAGCGTGCGCGACCAGTGGTGCTCTGTGTGTTGCGTCCACCCTGTTGGATCAGCAGCGGCAAGATTGCGAATGCCCCGTTCGCGCTTGGCTTGCTTCATCGCTTCGCCGAAGTGGCGAATATCGCTATCTCTGCCCATCTGCTTCTCCATTCTTGTTTCAGACTTCTTGCAGAGCGCGCTCTGCGTACCGCGCGCGCACTCCATCGGCCTTGGCCATATCGACCAGCAGCTTGTGCCGTTCTGCCGCCGTCGCTTTCTTGATCAATTCGCAGTCGGCGAGGGCGGCTGTTCCCTCCGGCCACCCACACCACCACAGCCGGTCATGATCCACAAACGCGACGACCCATTTTTCGCCGCTTGGTTTGTGCAGAACGTGATCGCCAGTGCCGATGGTCATATCTGCTCCTTATTCTGGCTTCTCAATGCCTAGCGCTTCGGCCGCGACTGGCATGGTGCCTCCTCACTTCGTCTCGGGTTTCGTTACAAACACGGGCGGCGGCATCGCGGCCAGCGACTTCGTCAGCAGAGCGTGCGTATCTCGGCTCGCGTCACGGTGTACGGCCTGAATTACGATAGCGAGATCAGCCGCCAACTCGGCCGCGTCTCGTTTGTTGAGATCCATCGCCACCGTCCATTTCTCGACAAACCATTGCATTTTTCGGTGCAGGGTTCTTTCGTCTTGGCCGGCCTGGACTTGCTCTTGCATCGACTCTAGTGCCGTCGGCATATGCCTCTCCCTAACCTTGCTTCTTTGCGGCGGCTTCCGCCTTCGCCCAGCCGTCGCGAAACGCTTTTACGTACTCGGCCTGCTTCGCGAGATAGGCGTCGGCGCGCTCCTTAGTGACGTAGCCCTCGCCGTCGTATTCACCGCCACAGAACGGGCACGGCTTCTCACCGTAGTTTTCACACACGCACAAATCGCCTCCGCAGTGACAATTGACTGTTTGGTGCCCGTCGCATCGAGGGCACAGCACGTATCCGTCAGGAGGTCCGTCGCAGTAGTCATAGAAGTGATCATCGTCCGTCACGGATGTCTCCTTTGTCAGTCCGCCATCAGCGGCTTCGTTACAAACCCTAGTCGAGATCGGACAAGCGCCGCCACAGCGCGCTCGCCAAGGCCGAACAGCGTTGTCCCGGTCCCCGGCCACTCGCCGCGCGTACCGTCCGGGCGCTCGAACTTGATCTTTGGCGACACCCACAGCAGCGCGTCGGCGCGCGGGCCGTACTCCTGAAACCACGGCGCGGACGTTCGGTCGGGAAGCAAGGCGATGCCGTTGCCATGTTCGAAAAATTTTGCAAGCCACTGTCGCTTGCCCTTCTGATGCTCAAAAGGCGGGTTCATCCACACAAAGCCGGACCACTCGCAGGAAAGCGCGCCCGATGACAGCCACCGCGCGGCGGGAACATGACGCGGCCCCTCGGGTGGGCACGCCACGTCGAGATCGAATGTCTCGCCAAGCGCGTCGAAGATGTAGCGCGGCGTGTACCATTCGTTGCTCTCGCCGGCCGCTTCATACGCTGCCACGTCCCTGCCTCCTTCAATAAGCAGGCCAGAGCAGGCGCGCGCGGCACCTGCACGGCAGAATTTGTACTGGCGCTTCATTCGGCGGGGACGCGTCGCCCGTGCCATACGCTGTCCACGTCACGACTCGGATATATCCGAGACCGCCGCACGATTGGCACATGATCTGTCGCTCCCTAGTTATCCCGGCCGGCCCGCGCAGATGCGCGCCACCCGGCCCTGGTGTGACTTCTTCTGAACTCCAACTTCTTGACCTTCCTCACGCCGTGTCGGCGCAGAGATTCCAACATGGCCCTGTAGCAGCGAAACCTACTTGCCTGAGTCCATTCAGGCGCGCCGGGCATCGTCTTCCCCTTGGTTCGGCGCAAAGCATACTGCTCGATCCAATAGGCCTTCCTCGG
>JACCDX011162858.1_pt1 | contig 59214 bp, 59 predicted proteins | sample 7449681 | NCBI WGS metagenome assembly JACCDX01 (sample SAMN15323450, study PRJNA562643) | freshwater metagenome | isolation source: river surface water | place: USA:Blue River Watershed | collected 2017-08-18
GTGCCGATATCTCGAGCTTGAATCAGTCGGTACGCAACACCAACGATGCTATCTCTCTCGTCAATACCTACGATGGTGCCGCGCAGGAAATAGAAAGCATCCTGATACGCATGCGCGAACTTGCGGTACAGACGAAAAACGGCACCTATGAGGCAGCGGATCGTACCAATGCGGATTATGAATACACGGCGTTGAAGAACGAAATTACTCGAATTGCAGGCGTGTCGGCCTTCAATCGAATGACGGTCGGTCAGGGCGGTACGACCGCAGCTGGTACTACTACCAGTGCCGATACAGCATTTACGTTTTATGTTGGATCTGACGTAGCCAAGACTGGCAACGCCATCACCTTTTCGGCGAAGGCGCTAGATTTAAATCTCGCTGTTTCATCTGGAACACTAAATAGCGTGGTCGATGCTACTAGCGCTGGACAGGCGATCGCTAGCCTCGATGATGCGATTACCGAGCTTGCTGCGAACCGCGCCCAGGCTGGTGCCTTGATCAATCGTCTTGAGCACACGGTGTCTAACCTGATGAACGTCAGTCAGCGTCTGCAGGAAGCTGTGTCCGGTATCGAAGATGCAGACTATGCATCCGAGTCGGCAAACCTTGCACGCGGCATGGTCCTCGCTCAGGCGGGAACAGCGATGTTGGCGCAGGCGAATCAAGCTCCACAGTACATTCTGTCGCTATTGCGAGGATAAACGAAGTTTAAAGCTACTCCATCGTCGCTTGACGGCACGATGGAGGAGATCAGTCGAGGCACCAAAATTAGGCACCAAAACCTTATTTGATGGAGTGACCTATGGCGGTGGTAATTAATACCAACAACTCTTCGGCGACGGCGTCGAGAATTTTGTCGGAGAATCGGCGCGAGCTTGAGCAGTCGATGGAGCGCTTGGCTTCCGGCAAACGGATCAACAGCGCCTCTGATGATGCGGCTGGTATGGCGGTTGCGGCGAAGATGGGCGCAGATATCCGAAGCCTGACCCAGGCGATTCGCAATACAAACGATGCGATATCTTTGGTCAATACCTACGATGGCGCTGCAGCGGAGATTGAAAATATCCTGATTCGTATGCGCGAGTTGGCGGTTCAGTCGAAAACCGGAACATATGAAGATGCGGACCGAACGAATGCCAATTACGAATACGAGGCGTTGAAAGCGGAGGTTCAGCGGATCAATAGCGTGACGGCGTTTAATCGTGGCGTGATCGCGTCGACGGGAGGCGCAAATTCACACAGCATGTTCGTGGGTTCCGATGTTGCTAAGACCGGTAACTCAATTACATTCTCGGCGCATACGCTTGATTTGAACGCTAGTGGCGCAACGGGTTCCGATATTCCTACGAGCATCACGTCGTCGTCGGCTCTAAAGAGCATCGCGACCGCGGATGCAGCGTCGACGGCAGTCGCTGCTATCGACACGGCGATTGGCAAGTTGAACGCAAATCGTGCTCAAGCCGGTGCTTTGATCAATCGATTGGAGCATACCGTTGCGAATTTGATGAACGTAAATCAGCGGTTGCAAGAAGCAGTGTCGGGCATTGTTGATGCCGACTATGCAGCAGAGTCGGCAAATCTTGCTCGCGGCATGGTCTTACAACAAGCCGGTACGGCGATGTTGGCCCAAGCTAACCAAGCGCCGCAGTACGTCCTGCTATTGCTTCGGGCTTGATGAATCGGAGGACCTGAATTATGGCAACAGCAGTTAGTGCAGTCACACCTAGCACGGGGTCGCGTGTTGAAGTTTCGAGCGACTGGGCGGAGAGATCTGCGGCCGCTGAGAACTCAAAGGTCGCGGCCGTTGAGTCAAGTCAGGGCGTTCAGTCTTCGCTCGAGTTGAAAGGCGCCGCTGAGGCGTTGACTGATCGCCTGGAACAGGCTGGAGGCAGCGTGAATGTGGGTATCGAATCCGTGAACGGAACGATCGTTTTCACAGTGACCGACCAGCGTACAGGGAGTGTTTTGAGAAAAATCCCCAGCGATGAAGCGCTGCGGATAGCAAGGAATATTGATGAGTTAACTGGAATCTTAGTTGACCGAATGGAGTAACGAAAAATGGCACCAATGTTTAAAAGTGGATTGAAAGCCTACAAGGCCGTCGAGACCGAATCGACTGCGCACGGCGGCAAGGGCGCGGAGTTAGTCGTACTGTTGTACGACGGGGTCATCGAGTCCTTGGTAGCGGGTAAAGCTTGTCTCGAGCGGAAGGAATATCGCGAGGTTGGACGTCACTTCGCGCGAGCGATGACCATCATTTCCGGATTGCGCGAGACGCTGGACTTCGATAACGGACAACCGGTCGCGCAAGATTTGCTGCGTTTCTACAACGCATTGACCTCGCAAATCATCCACGCTCAGACGCGGCGTGATACCGAGTTGCTAGACCAGTGCTTGACCTGGGTTAAGTCGGTGCGAGATGCATGGGGCGAGTTAGCGCGGCGCGCTGCAGTTGCCCCGGTACAGACGAGAGAGAAGGTGGAACCGAGTCGGCTGGCGGCGGCACGCAGTGGTGCCGCGGTAGCCGCTGCCTGCTAGGGGCGGGTACGCTTTTTCTTGTCGGGATCGCGGCGGGGGGTAACCCCCGCCGCTAATCCTCTGACGTTGTGTGGACTAAAGGCCGACCCTGATCGGTCGACTAGATCCATGTACGGGAAGACACCTGTTCATGGAGCACCACCATGTCTGCACTTGCACTGAAAGCTTATCGATCTGCCGCCGTAGACGTCCGCTGCACGGACGCCGACAAGCGCGATCTCGTTATCATGATGTACGACGGCGCCATCGAGGCCATCCGTCTGGCTCGCGCCCATGCTGAGCGCACCGAGCGTCGGGCCGTGAGCTCCGCGGTCAGCCGAGCCTTAGCGATCCTCAATGGTCTGCGCGAGACCTTGGACGTCCAGAAGGGCGGTTCCGTTGCCTCGCATCTTGATGATTTTTATCAGTTTTTGATTCGTAAGCTGGTTCGGGCGGGTGGCGCAACCGATACGGCGGATCTCGCCGAGTGCGAGGATCTGCTCGGTCAGGTTCGTGAAGCTTGGGCGGCGATCAACCCTGCGACAGTCGGTCAGGTCAACCAACGTATGTTCGTCGTTCGCACCTGAACTCCGCTTTTTCTTCGGCTCCCTGATGTAGTATCCGGTTGTTTTCTATCCAAAATGGATGGAAACAATGGACATCAGGGAGAGGGTGTTTGACGCGTAAGGGTCGCGCGGGGGCGCCGTTTGGCTGCCAATCCCGGTAAACGTCCCATAGAGGGCGATGCACTCGACGTCTTGGCCGGCGAATCGCCTGCCATGCGCTCGTTGCGCGCGCTCATTCGGCGCGTCGCTGTTTCCGATAGCACCGTGCTGATTCTCGGCGAGTCCGGCACCGGCAAGGAACTCGTTGCGCAATCCCTCCATCGTCTCTCGACCCGTCAGTCGAATCGCTTCGTACCGGTGAACTGTGGTGCGATCCCGGCCGACCTCCTAGAGAGTGAGTTGTTCGGCCACACGAAGGGCGCTTTCACAGGCGCTCTCGCGGACCGTCGCGGTCGCTTTGAACTCGCGAATGCGGGCACGTTATTCTTAGATGAAATCGGCGACATGCGTCTCGACATGCAGGTGAAACTGCTGCGTGTCTTGCAAGAACGCGTTATCGATCGAGTCGGTGATGATCGCTCCATTCCCGTCAACGTGCGCGTGGTGGCTGCCACTCACCGTCAATTGGAAGAGTCGATTTCGCAAGGGAAATTCCGCGCAGATTTGTTCTACCGGCTGAATGTGGTGCCGCTTTACGTTCCCGCGCTACGCGATCGTGGCGATGACGTCGCGATCTTGTTCGATCATTTTGCAAAGCGTTGTGCAACACCTGGTCAAATGCCGATTCGCGCGAGTGAAGATTTGCGGCAGTGGATGACCTCCTATTCGTGGCCTGGGAACTGTCGCGAGTTGCTCAATTTGGTGGAGCGCCTGACGGTGTTTTGGCCAGGGCAGGAGTTGTCGCTCAAGTCGATCCCGTCGTCCATGCTTCCGCGCGGTGCTTCTACGGTTGCGAACGTGAGTTCGCCCGACGAGCAAGCGGCGATCCTCGAGCTCTTTCAGGGTGATGAGGATGCAACATCCGCGAGGGAGGCCGCGCTGGCTGCCGCCGATTGCGTCTCGGACGTCGCTGATCTTGTCATCGACGAACCCTCATCCGACTGGTCTGCGGCGTTGCCCGCCTCAGCTGCACCGGCCTTGTCGAACGCTAACGTGGATCTTAAGCAGATGTTGGCGGACTTCGAATCGGCTTGGATTCGTGAAGCGATGAAAGTCACCGAGGGCAACATCACGCACGCGGCTGAGCTTCTCGGCTTGGCCCGTACGACGCTGATCGAGCGCCTTCGCAAATACGATCTGTCGGTATCCCGACAGTAGCGTTTCACCCGCGCAGGTTAGTCCTTAACCTGTTGTTTTAATTGATTTAAATACGCTCTGGCACGTAGGTTGCTTCTATTCGACACCTGATCAGGGAAGGTGTCGTGTGTCCGTCGTGTCAGAGTCCATGAACAACGCGAGTGTCCATGCCGAGGCAGCCGCCGGTTCGGTCGTCTACGGCGACCCGTTTACCGCGCAGCTACTCGCCTTGGCGTCGCGCGTGGCGCGTACCGATGTCACGGTGCTGATCGGCGGCCCTTCGGGCACGGGTAAGGAAGTACTGGCGCGTTACATCCACGAGACCTCGCTGCGAAGCGGCGGCCCGTTCGTCGCCTTCAATTGCGCCTGCTTGCCCGAGTCGATGGTTGAAGATTTGCTCTTTGGTCACGAAAAGGGCGCCTTCACCGGTGCCGTGCAGCGATTCCACGGTTATTTTGAGCAGGCCGATGGCGGTACGTTGTTTCTAGATGAGGTCGGCGAGCTGCCGCCCAACGTTCAGGCGAAGTTGCTCCGCGTGCTGCAGGAACGTGAGTTCACGCCGCTCGGCTCGACTAAGCCGCAGAAAACCCAATTCCGTTTGCTCGCGGCGACCAATCGCAACCTCAAGGGTGATGTAGCGACGGGTCGCTTCCGTGAAGACTTGTACTACCGACTCAACATTTTTCCGCTGCAGCTGAAACCGTTGCGTGAGCGTCCGGGCGATATCGTTCCGCTCGCACGTGCAATGGTGATCAAGCACCAATACATCTCCGGTGCAATGCGCCTCGATGAGTCGGCAATCGCGGCTCTGCGTGCCTACGATTGGCCAGGCAACGTCCGTGAGCTCGAGAATGTCATTCAACGCGCGATGGTGATCGCTGATGGATCGCTACTGCGGGCAGAGCATCTTGGTCTCGACACGGGCTTGCCTGTCGAGAACAACTTCATTCCAATGGCGATTCCCGTCAACGATCTGCCGACCCCGGCGTCGCTCGTCGAAGACGCTTCGGTTGATCACGGGTCGACAGACGCACCTGAGTCACTCGCAGATTGGCGCATTGCGCAAGAAGCCGAGCTCATCATGGCGACACTGCGCGACACGCCGACGAAGATGGCGGCCGCCGCAAAGCTCGGCATTAGCGAGCGTACTTTGCGTTACAAGCTTGCCCGCTTGCGTGACAGCGGCATGATGATGGTGGGCGCATGACCATTCAGTCGGTTGCTATGAAGCAGGCTCTCGACCAACTGCGCCAGATGCGTGAGTCGGTTCGTCCGCTTGGCATTGAGGCGGGAGAAGTACGGGGGCCGGCCTCGCCCTTGATGCCGCCTTCGGGCGAACCCAAGGTCAACTTCACCGATACGATGAAGTTCGCGCTCGATCGCGTGAACGAGCAACAACGCGTTTCTCGTGAGTTGCAGACTGCCTACGTTCGCGGCGATGACGTATCGCTGACGGATGTCGCGATCGCGATGCAGAAGTCCTCGGTTGCGTTCGAAGCGACCGTCCAGGTTCGGAACAAGATCCTGGAATCCTACAAAGAAATCATGAGCATGTCGGTGTAATAAATGGCTACCGTCGAAGCAGATGTTCTCGGTTCCAGACTCGATGCCGCTCGTGCCGGCCTGAGTGATGGTGGCGTCACCGTGTCGACTTCACGCGACGTCGCCAAAATGAACTCCGGCGATGACACCGCGGGCACAGCGCTCGCAACGACCGGCGCCGGCGGGCTTGGTGGCTTCCTGCAGCGCCCCATGGTGCGTACAGCTTTGCCATACCTCGGTATCGGTTTGGTAATTCTGTTGGCCGTGGTCGTTTACGCGACGATGTCCGCTTCGCCGCCGCGTTCTCTGTATCCCAACATGGCGGATGCCGATAAGGAACAAGCGCAGCAGTTGCTGACGAAAAACGGTGTCGATGTTTCTTTGGATCCGTTGACCGGTGCGCTGCAAGTGCCGGCGGGCGAGTTCCACGAAGCGCGAATCATGCTGGCCGCCGCCGGATTACCTCGCGAGGCGACCACCGGATATTCAGGTCTCAAGGAAAATATGCCGCTCGGTACGAGCCAGTTCATGGAACAGGCTCGTTATAACGCGTCGATCGAGGAAGAACTGGCGCAAAGTATTCGGCGAATCAATACCGTGCAGGATGCGCGAGTTCATTTGGCGCTACCGCGCCAAAGCGCCTTCGTGCGCGATCGCGCGGATCCGAAAGCCTCGGTCATCTTGACTCCCTATAACGGTCGAGCCGTCAGTGAAGGGCAGGTTCAGGCCATCGTCCATTTGGTCTCATCCAGTATTCCGTACATGACGCCAGCGAACGTGTCGGTGGTCGATCAGTTTGGTCGTCTTCTGACCGAAACGCCTGAGTCGAAGGATCTCAGTGCCAAGCAGCTGGAGTTGCGGCAAAAACTCGAGGCGGATTATGCCGATCGTGTCGTGCAGCTGTTGGGACCGATCTTCGGTGCTAATAACGTGCGAGCTCAGGTCAACGCCGATCTCGACTTTTCGGTGATCGAGCGCACGGTCGAAAATTTCGATCCGACGAGCACCGGCACGAAAGTGCGTTCGGAGCAGTTGCGCGAGTCGACCACGACTGAGCCGAAGTCTGAAGGCGTGCCTGGATCGCTCTCGAACGAGCCGCCACCGCCCGTGGCTGCCACGCCGGATGCTGCCGTCTCGCCAGAATCGGCGCCGGCCGCCAACGAGCCGGTCATTCGTGGCCAGGAACGCAGCGAGGCTAAGAATTACGAGATGGATCGCTCGGTGCAATATGTGGTTGATCCGGCACCGCGTATGCGTCGCCTGACCGTGGCTGTTGCGATCAACGATGCGATTGCCGCTCCCGGAGCCACTACGCCGCCGGCGCGGCGCCCACTGCCTGCACAGGAAGTTGCGCGACTGACCTCGCTGGTGCAGGGCGCTGTTGGCTTCAACGCGAATCGTGGCGATGTCGTGAATCTCATCAGCACGAGCTTCGAGCCGCCGGCGCCGATCACGCCGCTTCCGGTGTGGCAGCAGCCGCAGTATCTTGATGTTGCCAAGTATCTACTCATTGCCTTGGCGATTGCTCTGGTGGGCTTCTTGGTGGTTCGACCGATCATGAATCGCATCACGTATATCCCACCGCCGCCTGCCGCAGCGCAGATGTCGCCGGATGAGATGAAAGCGGCGTTGATCGCGAGCGGAGAGTTGTCTCCCGAGGCACTCGTCGCGGCTGGTGGCACGGCGACTGAGATTGCGGGTGCCGCCGGTGGTGTCGAGGCCGCAGAAGCGGAGACCATTGAGATGCGCGAAGGCGAATCGATGGAAGAGTTCAAGTCTCGGCTCAAGGCGCGGCTCAAGCCGAAGAAGAAGGCGGGTATCTCGGCCGAAATGCTCGATACGGCTAACAGCTACGACGATAAGGTCACGGTCGTACGCATGATGGTTGAGCAGGATGCCAAGCGAGTGGCGCTGGTGCTCAAAAACCTGATTACGCGCGATTTAACCTGAGGCGAATACGATCATGGCGGAAGCAATGGCATTAGTAACCGCGCCGGGTGGTCCTGATCCGGAACAGGTGGCCGCTGAGGTTGCGGCGCTCTCCAATACTCAGCGTGCGGCCGTCATGCTCATGTTGCTCGGCGAAGAAGAGGCAGCGAGTGTGATTCGTCACCTGGCTCCGAAAGAAGTACAGCACTTAAGTGCCGCGATGCTGTCAGTCGCTGATCTCTCGCAAGAGGCGGTCAGTGCCGTGCTCGACGGCTTCATCGCCACCATCAAGAAGCAGACAAACATCGGTGGCGGCATCGATTATCTTGAAAATGTGCTGCGTGCTGCGATCGGCGAGGATAAAGCGAGCAGCGTGCTGAGTCGCATCATGCCGGCCTCGGCTAACCGCGGACTTGAAGTGCTTCAATGGATGGATGCGCGTTCAATCGCAGAAATGATTGCTGCGGAGCATCCGCAGATTATCGCGATCGTTCTGTCGTTCCTCGACTACGACGTAGCGGCAGACGTCATGCGTTTCTTGCCCGAGACGTTGCGTCCAGAAGTGCTCTCCCGTGTGGCCTCGCTCGAAACGATTCAGCCGACGGCGATGGCGGAGCTCGAGGCGATCATGAAGCAACAGTTCTCATCGAACTCGTCGCTGAAGTCCTCGAGTGTGGGTGGTGTGAAGGCCGCCGCCAAGATCATGAACTACGTAAAGACCGATATCGAACAGTCGATGATGAAGCGACTGAGCGAGAAAGATGCGGATCTTGCGCAGCGTATCCAAGACAATATGTTCGCGTTCGAAAATCTGTCGGGTTGCGACAATCGCAGCATCCAGACGCTCATGCGAAACGTCCCGAGCGAGCAGCTCATGGTCGCTCTCAAGGGCGCAGACGATCTCGTCAAAGACAAGTTCCTCTCGAACATGTCGGCGCGTGCCCGCGATATGTTTGTCGACGAAATGGAAGGTCGAGGTCCGTTGCGTCTATCGGAAGTGGAAGAGGCGCAGAAGCAGATTCTGCGTACCGCGCGTCGTCTATCGGACGCCGGCGAAATGATGCTCTCGGGTCGCGGCGCCGATTACGTATAAGGACGACTCGACATGTTCAAGGCGGCTACGCCGTTCGTCGCTTCTGAGACGTTGCGACGGCGGGACAACGACGGTACGGCAGCGTTTGCGGCGCGGCACTTCGCCATTCGTCGTGCCGGTTTCTTGTTGCGTGAGCATGCCAAGCAAATGGCCGCGCCCTCGCAATTTGCGAGCGATATCGCGATCATCACGCCCGCAGACGATATTCCGGAATTAATGCCTGAACTGAGCATCGAACCCATCGGTGATGCGTCTGCGGAACAACTGGTTGATTTGATGCCGCTCGAGTCAGCTCCGAGCGAAGAAGAGATCGCAGCAAAAATCGCTGAAGCTGAGCAGCGTGGGCGTAACGCAGCACTTGAAGAGATGGCATCGGCACTCGATGCAGCCATGCTCGCGCTCGATGCGGCGGCAAGAGAGTTGGCGGAGAAAAAGGCCTCGTTAGAGCGCGAATTGGTCGTTCCCTTAGCACGTGCGAGCCTCGATATCGGAGCTCAAATCGCTAGGCAAAACCTGCAGAGTGAAGAAGGGCTTGGCCGCTATCTGCAAGTCGTGCAGGCAACGCTCGAGGAATCACTCGACCCCGCCCTGGGAGAGGGGCAAGTGGTTATCGCTCGTTTGCATCCTGAGGATGTTGCTCTACTTGAGCGAGCGAACGAGCGTCCGACGAATATCCGATTGCAGGGGGATCCTTTGGTCGCGCGCGGTGGGGTCATTCTGGGCGCAGGCGATAAAGTGATCGACGATCGTTTCGAAAATCGTGTGCGTGAAGTGCGCGAAGCGGCATTAGCGGCGGCCGCTGAGGTTATGCGGGACGCATCATGAGTTCGGGTTCGTTGCTCGAGACTTTGCAAAATCGGCTCTCGAGTACCGAGATTTCCGCTCCTTCCGTTCGCGGTGTGTTGACGCGAGTCACCGGTATGATTTTGTCGGCGCGCGGAGTGCGCGCCCCGCTTGGCGCGTATTGCGAGGTGATGGCCGAGCAGGGGGAGGGCATCGTCTGCGAAGTCGTTGGCTTTCGCGATGGCGAGGTGATGTTAATGCCTCTGTCGGCCGTGCAGGGTTTGCTGCCGGGCACGGCGGTGCGTGTGCTCACGTTGACGGCACGAGTTGGTGTGGGTGCAGGTTTGCTTGGGCGCGTCGTCGACGGAATGGGTGAGCCGCTCGATGGAGGTCCCGCCATCGTTCCTGATGTGTTCGTGCCGCTTCGAGGCGAGAAAAAGAATCCGCTGCATCGTGCGGCTATCACGGCACCACTCGATGTGGGTGTGCGTGCGATCAATACCTTTCTGACCGTCGGTCGCGGCCAAAGAATCGGGCTCATCGCTGGTAGCGGCGTCGGCAAGAGCATGCTACTCGGCATGATGACGAGATTCACAGAAGCTGACGTGATCGTCATCGGCATGATCGGCGAGCGTGGTCGTGAAGTGCTCGACTTCGTGCATGAAACTCTCGGTGAAGAGGGTCTCAAGCGATCTGTCGTGATTGCAGCTCCCGGCGATCGGTCGCCGGTCGTGCGTCTTCGCGCGACGCATTACAGCTGTGCGGTTGCTGAGTATTTCCGCGATCAGGGAAAGAACGTCCTGTTGTTGATGGACTCCTTGACTCGAGTCGCACACGCCCAGCGCGAGGTGGGTCTCGCAATCGGTGAGCCACCGACGACCAAGGGCTATACACCGTCTGTTTTTTTCTTGATCAACGAGCTTGTTGAGCGCGCAGGTAACGTTAGCGCAGCGGGCAGTATCACCGGTATTTATACGATCCTCGCAGAAGGCGATGATGCCAATGACCCCATCGTTGATGGAGCGCGCGCTATCCTCGATGGTCACGTGTTGCTCTCACGCGATATCGCTGCGATGGGTCAATATCCAGCGATCGATATCAGCGTATCGGTTTCGCGCCTAGCAACCAAGTTGATCTCGGGTGAGCGCCGTGCACTCGTTACAAAATTCCGAAGGTTGCTGGCGACTTACGAGGAAAATAAGGATCTCGTGGCTGTCGGTGCGTATCGTCAGGGGACAAATCCTGAACTCGACGAGGCCTTGCAGCGTCGAGCTGTGTTTCGAGAATTTCTCTCGCAAGACGCCGATGAGTCGGTGTCTCTCGAGCAGGGCTTTCATCAGCTGCAGTCGGTACTCGGATGAGTGATCGCGCGGCAAAGCGCGCTGCGCGACTACAGCGAGTGGCGCGAATCGGTGACGCGGTCGCCAAAGCATCCGAAGCGATCGTGGCGCAGCGTCGCGGCGAGCTCGCGGTGCAAGAAGAACGTCTGAATGTCGTTGAAAACTATTGCCGCGACTATGCCGAGTCGACTCGCCGACAAGAGACGGCGGGACAAAATATTGTGACGTGGCGTAACTACCGAGATTTTTCCGGTTGGTTGTCGCAGATGTCGGTGGCCCAAAAGAACGAAGTTGCCCAAGCGCAGTTCTTCGTCGATGCGGCTCTGGAAGAGGCGATGCAAAAGCGCAATTTCGCGCGCGCTCTGGAAAATGCATCCGAGCGCGCCGCGAGCGCTGCGGCTCGTGAGGCAACGCAGCGCGAGCAAAAGGCGATGGACGCACTCGCGCGGCCCATGCCCGACGGGTTGGCATCCTAGTTGCAAATACCGGTGTAGTTAAATTGCACCGGCAACGTTTGGCACCATGTCTGGCACTTCTGCACTGCTGAATCTGCTCGAAGGATCGGGATCTGCCCTCCTGAATGCGCCCGAAGCGACGCAAACCGGGGTCAGTGAGGCCGATTCGTCTTATTTTGTTTCCTTAATGAAACAATATGAGGGTGTTGAGCCCCTGGACGACGCCGTGCCCTCGAAAGAGCGTGATCCGGCCTCGGAGTTGCTCGGCAACGGCTTGCCGATGCCGCTGCCGGTGGCGTCGATGCCACACCCCGTTTTGGGTCTCCCTAGCGTGCCTACCGACATCCCGGCAGACCTAGCCCTGCGGAGCGTATCGGCGCCGCCACTGATGGCGCCGCCGCCGGTCATGCTGCCGCCGGCAGTCGAAGCGGAAGCGGATACACGATTGGAGGAATTCGCCGTCGGTCTTGGGATCGACCGCGAACTCGCTCGCTTGCTGCTGCGGGAGACGGGTCCTGCGCCACAGCCTGTGGCTCCGGCTGTGCCGGTGCCGGTGCCGCTGCCGCTGGCTTCGCCCACCGCTCCGTTATCAGACCCGGCAACAGCGACGCCGCTTACCCAAGAGCCTGGTCTAGCGCTCGTTAGCTCGCCACCCGCTCATTCGTCGGTTGCTTCGAGTGTTCCAGCCGCGCCGGCGTTAGTTGCCCCTGCAGCCGAATCTCGTTCGATTGAGATATCGCGGACGATGGTCGGTAGTGCTCCGCGCGCGCTGGGTGATGAAGACGTGTTGAGATGGCGCGCGTTCATTCATCGCTCAACCTCGGTGACGCAGGAACTTCCTCAAGAAGTCGCAGTTCAAGCGACGATCGATGAACTTGTGGATCCCCTATCTGGCGCACCCCGTCGCGGCCTGAGTGAAGCGGATTTTGCCGCTGCGACGGCCTCACTGCGCGGTTTTGCGTTGGAGCGACGCCAGATCGTGACAACGACGGCAACGGCCGTCAGTTCAACGATGCTCAGCGGTGATAGCCCGGTCGACCCAGCCGTGCTGCCGATGACGGGCGGTATGCCGATGAATGCTGCGGCAGCGCCGAGCTATGCCCTCGGCAGTCCGTTGGCTGCGCAGCCTGATCCGCTCACCACGCCGCTGCGCGTGCCGGATCCGACTTTGCAGCACGAGCTTCGGGCAGAGCAGTTCGCTGAACAAGTGGGCCGCCGCATGTTGCAACAGATTCGCGAGGACCGCTGGACCGTGAATTTGCAGCTCGATCCGCAGCGTTTGGGCCCGATGGACATCGAGCTTCAGCTCGAGGGTGACCAGGTCACCGCTCAAGTGGGCGTCGCGAATGCTGAGGTTCGCAACCTGCTTGAGGCCGCCTTGCCTAAACTACGCGAGTCGCTGGATTCGGCGGGGCTAAACTTGGCGAACTGGTCGTTTGCTCAGTCTGGCGCTCGAGAGTATCGAGAGTTCGCGCAACAGAGTGCCGTAGCGGCACGAAAGGTTGCGACGAGCAGCGCCGATGTGGCGATTGAGGACGGGAATTCGCGTCGAGTGTCGGATGAATCGGCCTCGCGCGTGGTGGATGTGTACGTTTAACGATTTGACTATTCTGGTGTAGCACTATGGCTGACAAGAAAGACGACAAAAAGAAGGCTCCGGATGCGGCTCCCGCCGAAGGCGAAGAGGGCGCTCCGAAGAAGAAATCGAAGTTGCTGCTCATCATCATGGTGGTGGTCGGCGTGCTCGTACTCGTCGGTGGGTCAGTGGGCGCAACGCTGTTCCTGACGGGATTCTTTGATCCGAAGCCCGCTGCCGCTGCGGGTGCCGAGCACGGCGCCGACGGACATGCTGCGGATGGTCATGCCGAGGGTGAGCACGGCGCGGAAGGCGAGGCGGGTGGTCCAGCGGTTCCGGATGGCCCGCAACTGCAGACCAAGGAAATCCCTGAGGGCGAGCGTTTTGCAGCCACCTATAAGCCGATCGAAAGAGACTTCACGCTAAACGTGCCAAACTCGCGCAAGTTCGTGCAGTTCAAGATCGCCTACAAGACCTTCTACGGCGAGAAGATCGTGGAGCGTGTGACGACCCACCAGATTGCCATCGAAGCGGCGATCATCGGTACGGCCGGTCAATACAGCGAAGAAGAAATGGTCTCTGTCGATGGTCGGGCGCGATTAGCCGCTGCGTTGCGCGACGCCATGAACGACGTGCTGATTCGGAACGAGGACTTCGGTGGCATCGAAGAAGTGATGTTCACTCATTTCGTGTTCCAGTAACTCGTCTCTCGATAGCGAATAAGATCATGTCCAATTCAGGTCAAGTGCTGACGAGCGACGAGGTGCAGGCTCTCGTCGATGCGATGGCGAGCGGCGAGGTCGATGTCTCGCCGGATACCGCCGCGTCAGCAGCACCCGCCGTACAGGCCTACAGCCTCGTTTCGACGGATACCACCTCGCGTTCGCAGTTGGCTGCGATCGAGATGATCAATGATCGTTTCGCGCGACAACTTCGTGGTGGGTTGCTGAACTTGCTGCGCCAAGCGGTCAAAGTTTCGATCAATCCCTTCGAAGTAACGACCTTCGGCGCGTACATACAGAGCGTGCCATCGCCTTGTAGCGTTAACATCGTGCGCTACCCGCCACTGCGTGGGTATGGGCTTGTGACGATCGACCCTTCGGTCGTTTATGGCGCCGTCGACAGCTTCTTTGGTGGTCGCGGCTCTGGATCTGTCGAGCCCTCTGCGCAGCGTGGGTTCACGCCGACCGAAGAGCGCATCATTCAATTGTTGCTCGATACGGTATTCGAAAATTTGCGTGAGGCTTGGGCTCCGGTCTACGGACTGGGCACCGAGTACGTTAGTCGCGAAATCAACCCGGCCTTCGCTCAGGTCGGTGAAGAGAAGGAGACGGTCGTCGTCTCTCGTTTCAACATCGAACTCGGCGCGGGCGTGCACGGCGTTGTGTCGGTCATGTATCCCTTCTCGGCTCTCAAACCAATCCGCTTGTTGTTACGCGGCCGTTTGCAGTCGGGCGAGCGTGATGAAAAGCTGGCAGTACGCTGGGCGAATCAGCTTCAGGATGCCGTGAGCGACACCGAACTCGAGTTGACGGCTCAATTGGCCACGTTGCGTGTTTCGGCGGCAGACTTAGCGTCGATCCAGCCCGGCGACACGATTTGGTTTAAGCCGCCCGAGGCTGTGAAAGTCTTGGTTCAATCAACGCACCTCTTCGATGCGGAGTACGGCACAGCGAATAATTCAGTTGCCGTTCGCATCAGCCAGGTCGTGCAACCGACCGAATCCTCAGCGGCATTCGCGATCGAGCCCATTGGCGATCACGCCAACGATTCAGAGCATTCTTCCTCTTCTCGTAGAAGGTCGGCCGGCAGGTCGGCAAAGTCAGCAGGAGCATCAGCAGCATGAGCGACATATCCATGGGAACGATCGCGAAAGCGAATGGCGAGGGCGACGCCGCCATGCAGCTGGATCTCATCCAGAATGTCGCGGTCAGCATCTCGGTCGAAGTCGGTCGATCCTCTCTGCGCATCCGCGACTTGTTGCGTTTGGGGCAGGGCAGCGTCGTCGAACTGGATCGCGTCGCAGGTGAGCCCCTTGATGTCTGCGTCAACAACACGGTGATCGCGCGAGGCGAAGTGGTGCTCGTCAATGAGCGTTACGGTATTCGATTGACCCAAGTGGTCGATCCCGAAGATCGCGTCAAGCATCTTTGATCTGACATGGATCCGGTGCGCTACATTTCGGCCATCATTCTGGTGGCCGCACTTTTGGCATTGGCGATTTGGGTGCTGCGTCGCTTCAACGTCGCCGGCGTCGGCGTACCCTCCCGTCTGAAAGTGGTCTCTCATCTAAGCGTCGGCACACGAGAAAAGTTGCTGGTCGTGCGATTCGGCGACGAAGATGTGCTTCTCGGGATTACGCCGCATTCAATCACGCGTTTGGGAGCGGCTCCCGCGGGCTCGGAAAACGTCGATGCCGATAAGTTTCGCGCGGAATTGGAGTCGCGATCGTGAAGCGTTATTTCTCTGGACTGCCTTGGATCTTATTGGCGTTCGCGATGATGCCAATCGGTTTGGCGCAGGACGCCGCCTCGATCGAGGTGTTGCGCGCTGCACCGGTCGCCGGTGGCGGCCAAGCCTACAGCTTGACCTTGCAAGCCTTGGGGTTGGTGACGCTGCTGACACTGCTGCCTGCCATCGTCTTGTCGATGACGGCCTTCACGCGCGTCGTCATCGTGCTTGGTTTGCTACGTCAGGCCATGGGCACAGCATCGACGCCACCGAATCAGGTGATCGTGGGGCTTGCGCTGTTCATCACTTTCTTCGTGATGGCACCGACTTTTGACGAAGTGCAGCGTGTCGCTTTGACGCCCTATGTCGAAGATAAGATTCCCTTCGAGGAGGCGCTCGATCGCGGTATCGTGCCTATGAAGCGCTTCATGTTGGCGCAAACGCGTGAATCGGATCTGAAGTTGTTCATGGATCTCGGTAAGATCGAGGCGGTTCAGGAGCCTTTGGCGACGCCGCTGCATGTCTTGTTACCGGCTTTCATCACTAGTGAGCTTCGCACTGCCTTCACCATTGGATTTTTGATTTTCATTCCGTTCTTAGTTATCGACCTGATCGTCGCTAGCGTCTTGATGGCGATGGGCATGATGATGGTTTCGCCCATCATGATCAGTCTGCCATTCAAGCTCTTGCTCTTTGTTTTAGTCGACGGGTGGGCTTTGATCGTCGGCTCATTAGCGGCAAGCTTCGGAGCGCCTGGCGCATGAACGACGTTCAAGTCATCGATTTGGCCCGCGAGGCGATTTGGCTCGGCGCCATCGTCGCCGGTCCCATTCTGCTGCTCGTGTTGGTGGTGGGTGTTGCAGTCGGCATTTTCCAGGCTGCGACGTCGATCAACGAGATGACCTTGAGTTTTTTGCCGAAGCTGATCGCTGTCACGCTTCTGATTGCGGCGCTCGGAGGTTGGCAGCTCCAATTGCTGGTCGATTTTACGCGACGTATCTTCGAGCGAATACCGGATATCGGGGGATGATGCAGTGCTCGAGCTCGGTCAATTCGTGCTCAGCTGGATGGAGTCGCTCCTGTTGCCCTTCACGCGGGTGACCGCGTTTTTTTTGACGGCCCCCTTATTCACCCAGATTGCAGGCAGCACACGTATTCGACTGATTTATGCGCTGGCGTTGTGCGTATTGATGTTGCCTGCGATGCCCACCTCCACCAGTGCACCGCAATTACCTTTCGGCGAGCCGAATTTGCTCACGCTACTCAGCGAGGCCTTGATCGGTATCTCGATCGGGTTGGTGTTGCAGTTTGTGTCGGCTGCGGTAGTGCTCGCCGGTGAGCAGATCTCCATGTCGGTCGGTATCGGGTTTGCACAGTCGTTCGATCCATCAATCGGATCAACCCCTGTCTTGTCGCAATTCTTGAATCTGATTGCGCTGTTGATTTTTATTACTGCCGATGGGCATACGGTTGTCATTAGTATGATGACGGAGAGCATCCGCGTATTACCACCTGGTAACTTTAGTTTGCTCGATGTTCAGGCTTGGCTGGATTTCTCCAGCATCATTTTTCGCGGTGCGGCGCTGTTAGCGGCGCCGTTACTGCTCGCGCTGCTCGCTGTGAATATCGGTGTCGGCGCTTTGTCGCGAGCAACGCCATCTCTGAACGTGTTTGCCGTGGGTTTCGCCGTCAGCTTGATTGTTGGCTTCGCACTACTGTTCATTCTTATGCCCGTCATCGGCGAGCGAATGACGGAGTTGTGGGGCATGGCAGAAGCCTATATTCGCGCTCGTCTGCTGGGGCAGGGCTAGCGCCATGGCAGAAGATGAGGGACAAGAAAAAACAGAAGAGCCGACCGCCAAGCGCTTGCAGCAGGCGCAAGAGCGAGGCGAACTGCCGCGATCGCCCGATTTCGGTGGCGCGATGGTTGTCATGGCGTTGTGCGCCATGTTGATGTTCCTTGGTGGCGACATCGTGAATGACATGGCTGGCCAGATGAAGCAGAGCTTTAGTTTTACTCGCGGCCAGCTCGACGATGTTCAAGATCTGCCGATGACGCTCGGCATGTCCATCTTCGCAGGTCTTTGGTCGGTCAAGTGGTTATTTCTGGTGGCTGTCGTCGTTGCCTTATTCGCGGCGTCAGTCAACGGAGGGTTCCATTTTTCTGGTAAGGCTGCCGCGCCTAAGGGTTCCAAGCTCAATCCGTTGAGTGGATTGAAGCGAATGTTCGGGCCGCAGGCCCTGATGGGTGTGCTGCGTAATCTTTTGAAGTTTGTCGGAATCGCTGGCGTACTGGTGTTGCTGTTGTGGCAACGACGTGAAGAAATCGTGGCGATGTCGCGAGATGCTCTCGAGCCGATGATGGTGCACGGGGCATCGCTCGCGCTAACCATTTTCACCTTGGTCTCTGCGGTCGTCGCAGCAATTGCCATTCTCGATGTGCCATACCAGCGATGGAACTACTTGCGACGCTTGCGTATGACCAAGCAAGAAGTTCGTGACGAGATGAAGGACATCGAAGGACGTCCTGAGGTCAAGCAGCAGATCCGTCGTAAACAACGCGAGTTGAGTCGCGGGCGCATGCTCGACAAGGTCAAGCAGGCGGATGTCGTGATCGTAAACCCGAGCGAATTCGCCGTCGCACTCGAGTATGACGAGGAGCGCAGCAGCGTCCCGATCGTGCTTGCCAAGGGTAAAGGTGAGGTCGCTCGCGCGATCAAGGAACGTGCAGCCGCCGCGGGTGTGCCTGAAGTGTCTGCGCCACCGCTCGCGCGTGCGCTCTATTACACCACTGAGATCAATGACCCCATACCAGAGGGTCTTTATCGAGCCGTCGCCGCGGTGCTCGCGTACGTCTTCCGTTTGAGCGCGCTGTCGGGAGACCTGCAGCGGCCAGAGTTCGCGGCTCCTGAAGTGCCAGACGATTTCCGCTATGACGAGAATGGTCAGCGTCCAACGGATAAGAAAACGTCCAACGGATAAGAAAACATGAGCAAGAACAAAATCCCACGGTGGTTCGGTAAGAACGCGGCCACTGATGTCGTGGCTGCCCTAGGCGCCACCGGCATCGACAGCATCGTGATGGCAACGGGCGACGCGGCCTCGTTGTCACAAGTCTCGCGTGAACTGGTTCGGCGTTTGCGCGACTTAGGTGCTCGAGTTGAGTTTTATCAAAGAGGCGATACCGATGCGGCAATCCATGCAGCGAACAAGCTGCTCGCGGATGTGCCAGTCGATCAATTGACGGCGGCGCGTGCCGATGAGGCGCCTCGACTCTTACTGATCGATGGTGCCGAGCATCTCGAAGAATCAGAGCTGATGACGCTACAGCGCTTGTGTCGCGCGCTGCGCGGCTCGACGTTTCGCGCCGTTTACTTCTTGAAAGCGCATGGTGAGATTGGACTATCCGAGCCGCTTCAACGTCTGCTGCAGACAAGTCCAGTCTGGTGGGTTGATGGCACCGCACCGCTCGACACTCAAGTCATCGAGGCTGAGGCGCCTGCGCAGCGAGAGCCCGTGTTGACACAAAAAGCTTCGGAGCCAGTGAAAACGCCAGAAGAGAAGGCGCCGGTTCAGAGCGAGCTAACCGAGAGAGAGGATGTATTGACAGCGCTCGCAGCCGAGCGCGCGCGTGAGCGCGGCTTCGATGCGACGCATCGACCTTGGTGGGCGCTTTACGGAAAAGCTGCTGCGATGCTCGTTGTAGCGGTTTTGTTGGTGGCGGGTGGTTGGTTCGTACAAACCCAGCTGACTCAAGATGATCGTTTACGCGTCTACGATTGCGGCGTGTATCCGGATGAGGCCACCATGGATGTGGTTCGCGAGCGCCTCGGACGAACAGTGCCGACACGCGTATTACGCGAACAAGATAAATGGCGCTTGCAAGTTGGGCCATTCGAAGGCGCTGCTGATGCGGATCGTCACTTGAGCCAGCTTTGGGGCGTTGGCCCGTGCCGAGTGAATCCGTCGATTGTGCCGAACGCCAAAAAAGGGTGATTTCAATGAACGATAAGAAAAGCACGGAAGAGCAATTTCGCCCGGACGAGCACGGCATTTTGAAATCGACGAGTAGCGGGCCTCAGCGGATGAGTGAGTTCGTGAACTCGGCGGTCTCGGATAGCGCGGTCAGTCGTGCTGAAGTCGAGATTCAAAAGAACGAGGTCTACGTGGGTGCCTCGCCCGAAGCGGTGCCCAATGAGGTCTTCGTTGGTCACACGCCAGAACCTCTGAAGCTCGAAGAGAACAAAGTTGACGCGTTGCAGGAGACGCTCGCGAAGGCCGATGCGATCGTTGAGAGCTTTGAGCAACGCCAAGCCAAGCTGGCTGAAGTTTACGATCAAGCCGAAAAAATGCTCGAGGAAGTCTCGCGAATCAAGGAAGCATTGACCTTCGACAACAAGCTTCGCGAGCGGATTGAGGCCACCATCGCACGTACTAAGAACCTACGTCGCGGCGTGCAGCGCTGATTAGCGCTGAGTCAAATAGGATGATTCATCATGAGTGAAGAAAAGAAATCCCAGGAAAACCCGGGCGCCGAAAAAGCCGATGCTAGCCCGCTCGAGACGTTGACCTCGCTCGTTCTCGATGCCGCGGATGCAGCGAATGACAGTGCGCAGGTCACGAGCGAGGCGCTCGCGCGATTGTCACGCGTCGTCGCTGCCAACGAGGAAACGACCAAGGCCGTACGTAACGCGCCTGCGATCCTGGGCGCCGTCATTCTGGGTATTGGCATCGTGCTCGCGATCGTCATTGCGATCGTCTTCCGTGATATCTCGGCCAAGAGTGATGCGTTAGTCGCTGTCATGAACAACCAGGCCGAGCAGATCGAGGCGCTGGAAGGCAGTCTCAAGCGAGTGGCTCAGTTTGAAGAGGTTCTCAAGAAATACGAAAAAGTCGCTGAAGATACGACTCAGCGAGCCATGGTGGTTTTGCGTGAGCAAACCAAGGCGGATCGCGCGGCGATGATCGATCTTGAGAGTCGTCGCTTGAAGGAGATTCTTGGGACTGCGCGTGAGGATGTGGCGGCGCGACCTGCGGCAGCCAAGGCGGAAGAGGCGGCTCGTGCAGCGGTGATCGAACGATCGATCGCCAAAGCCAATGAAGCTCAAAACGCGAATCTCGATAAGGCGGTCGCTCGACTCGATGCGCGCATCAACGAGCTGATGGTCGCCGTAAAAGCCATCAAGCCAGCCGCATCAACGGCCGGATCGTCTCGAGCAGCGGCTCTGACCGATGCACAAGCGCGTGAACTTAAGAAAACCGCTGAGGATGTGGCGACGCTGCGTAAAGAAATCGCGGAACTGCGCTCGCTACTCGAGAAGAAGTCGCCGGAGTTACAGGGTGGCGTGCCAGCGTTTCGCAAGCAGACCGGTAACTGATCTGTCGTAATGAAATCGCGATAGCCGAGTCGCGTGCTGCCTTAGAGTGGAATCGCGATGCACTCTTCGGTGGCACATAGCTCGGCGCTTCCCGAGACCACTTGCAGCTCGCCATCTCGCTCGGGATTGCTGCCGGTAATGCGCGCCACTGGCCAGCTCTCAAGCGTGTTACCCGGCACGCGCGGTACGAGTAACAAAGTCTTGTTGGCCTTAGCGCCGCGCACGCCCTGCAAGTCGAGCGCGAGCTTTCCGCCGGGATTTTTTACTAACTGAAAGCTCAAGGGCATGCAGGCGAACTCATCGAGCAGCTTGCGTGTGCCGCGCTCGAGATCCTCGAGCGTTGATCGCAGCCACTTGGCATCAGCCGCCTCGCCTTGATACGGGCGTACTTGGACGGGGATGCTGGCCGTGATCTCATGTGTGTTGCCAGCTAAACGTGCCGTAACGCCGAGTTTGCGCGGCGTGCGTATCCAGTCGGTCAACTCACGATGACCCTGCGTGACACCCGCAAACTCCGTCTCGACTTCAACCGTGGCGATTCGTTCGTCGCTCGCGACTTCGGATAAATGCGTGCCCGGATGGGATTCGATCAGTTGGCGCAGACGCTTTTCGCCAAGATCGGCGAGTCTGGCACGCTCGTTCGCGGACCAAGCCGGATGGGCTTCGGCCGCAAGCCAGCTCAAGCGAACAGGGCGACTCCAGCCTGCTTTGACGGCAGGGGCCGGGGAGAGGCATTGGGTCGGCTGAGTGCAGCGTGCCAACGCATCGTCAGTGACTTCGTTCTGCAAGCAAGCCTGCCACTGCGCTGCGCGATCGAGCAAATCATCTTGAGTCTCTGCAGCCAATGCAGAATTCGCAGCTAAGCTCGAGAGTGCCGCGACGACGGCGAGTCGGATCGGTGTACCACTCATCGAGCGGCCGTCGCACTACGGAGTCGAGCCAGCTCGACGCCCGGCAGACGTAGCGTTGTCTGGTAGGTGTCGTTACCAAGTGGCTCGATACTGATGATCTCCACTCCCTGCAGTCGCCCGTTGACGCGCGTGCGCGTCACATCATTCTGTAGGCGACTGTCGTCGATCGCACTCTCGCTGCCGAAGTTCACGCCAAAAACAAGTTCGGCCATATTCCGATAAGCATCGATGCGCGAAGCGCGAGCGGCCATTAGGCGACGTTGCGCGACATCGGTACTCGGTTGCGCGGTGATCGACGCATAGCCGACAGCGATCAAATCTTCGGGATATACGGGCGGCACGGCCGGCGCCGCGGGGGGTTTCCGTGGCTTGTCGTAGAGTTTCGCAAACAAAGCTTGGGCGCGTTGGAGCCGGCGGGGCTCGGCCGGCTTGGCCGGCTTGGCCGGTGCCTCGCTAGTCGCGGCCGATACGGTCGTCGCTTCAGGGACAACCTGTTTAGGGCTGAGTTGGGTCGTCGAGGTCACCCGGGTGCAACCCGAAAGCGCCAATAGCCCCAACCCCAACGCCAGGACGAATCGATGTGGTGCCATGGATACGCTCGTTAGCAAGGGTTCCCTTCCTTAGTCGACCCCGCCGCGCCGCCCTTGAGGGGGATGGTTTTTCCGTATTGGCATGTGGGTTGCATGCCACAACCCGGGGATCGGTAAAGTCGTAAAGACCTTGCCGGTCGACAACGTAACTTATTGAGCAGATTGAATTTTACTATGGCGTCGATGCCGTTTGCACTGCCGTCGAACCTTCGACAATGGGTCGATAGTGTGCCGCTACAGGCGGTCGCTATCCCCTTGGGCTTCCTGTTGCTGCTCGGCATGCTCATCCTGCCGGTGCCGACGCCGCTGCTCGACCTCTTCTTCACGTTCAACATCGCACTCTCGCTCGTCATCATCTTCTTGTCGATTTCAGCGGCGAGACCACTGTCGTTCTCGGTGTTCCCCACGGTTTTGCTGTTTGCCACCCTGCTGCGCCTCGCTCTGAACGTCGCCTCGACCCGCGTCGTGCTGAGTGCCGGTCATGAGGGACCTGACGCGGCTGGTGCCGTGATCGAAGCCTTTGGATCCGTGTTGGTCGGCGGTGACTATATCGTTGGTCTCGTTGTCTTCGCGATCCTTGTGATCATCAACTTCGTCGTCGTGACCAAAGGTGCCGGTCGCGTGTCGGAAGTGACCGCGCGGTTCACCCTTGATGCGATGCCCGGTAAGCAGATGGCCGTTGATGCCGATCTTGCCTCGGGACTCATCACGCAAGATCAAGCGCGCGCTCGTCGTAAAGAGATTACCTCAGAAGCGGATTTCTACGGCTCGATGGATGGTGCCAGTAAGTTCGTTCGCGGTGACGCCATCGCCGGTATCTTGATTCTATTCATCAATATCATTGGCGGCGTACTCGTTGGCACCTTGCAGCACGGTATGGCAGTCGGTGAGGCGATGGAGCGATATTCAACGCTCGCCGTCGGTGACGGTCTTGTCGCCCAGGTGCCCGCACTTTTGCTGTCGATCGCAACGGCGATCATCGTCACGCGCGTATCTGGCGAAGAGACGCTGCACGATCAAACGACGAGCCAGTTCAACAACGTCGAAGCCTGGTGGTTAACGGCGGGGATTCTTGCGCTCCTTGGCATCATTCCGGGTATGCCGCATCTCGCTTTCTTGGCGTTGTCAGCCGTCACCGCCGCAGGTGCATGGCTGTTGACTAAGAAAAAGCGAGCGACGGTGGCAGAAGCCAAAAAAGCGGAAGATGCTCCGGCGCCGCCGCGCGAACTGACCTGGTCCGATGTTCAGCAAGCGGATGCCATTGGCCTCGAAGTGGGCTACGCCTTGGTGGCGCTGATCGACTCTCAGCAAGGCGGTGCACTCGTGACGCGCATACGTGGTATCCGCAAGAAGCTGACCTATGAACTTGGCTTCCTGATTCCACAAGTGCACATTCGCGATAACCTCGATCTGCGCCCCGAGGCTTATCAGATCATGATCAATGGTGTGGTGATCGGTCGTGGCGAAGTGAAGCCGACTCGCGAATTAGCCATCCACTCAGGGATGGTGCACGGCGAATTGCAGGGACTGCGGACCAAAGATCCGACCTTCGGTCTCGATGCCGTCTGGATCGATCCGGCTCAGCGTGATTACGCCCGTTCGCTGGGTTATACCGTGGTCGATGCGAGCACGACGATCGCGACGCATCTCAACAAGATCTTGCAGGATCAGTCGCATCTGCTGTTGGGTCATGACGAGACACAACAGCTCGTCGATAAGCTCGCCGCCGCGGCGCCGAAGCTCGTCGAAGAATTGGTACCGAAGAAGCTGCCGATCGGCACGCTGACACAGGTGCTGCAAGGTTTGCTCGCCGAGGGTGTGGCGATACGCGATTTGCGTGGCGTTCTCGCGGCGCTCGCGCCGATCGTCGAGAAAGTACAAGACGTCGAAGAGCTGACTGGGGTGGCGCGCATCGCGCTCGGACGCATGATCGTGCAGCAGTACGTGGCTCATGGTGAAGAGCTGAACGTGATGACGCTAGCACCGGAGCTCGAGCAGGTATTGCACGGAACGGTGCGCCGCGGCCAAGGCGGTAACGTACCGATCGAACCCGAGTTGGCAGAAGGTCTGTTGCGTTCTGTGAATGCCGCAGCCCAAGAGGAGCTCAACTTAGATCGTCCGGCGGTGCTCGTGACATCGCCCACGTTGCGACCATGGTTGTCGCGCATCCTGCGTCCGCGCGTGCCGGGCTTGGCAGTGCTGTCGTATTCGGAACTACCTGAAGATACGAATCTGAAAGTTACTCAAAGCATCACGGTGCAAGCGCGCCAGGGTGTGGCGGCCTGAGGATATTGAGACATGCGTATTGAGCGAGTCACAGCAGATACTTTCAGCGAAGCCAGTGAACGGGCTAGGCAGGTTTACGGCAGCGATGCGCTGATCCTCTCGACGAATAAAGTTGGGAACATCACCGAGCTGTTGGTCTGTGTTGAAGCAGACGACGATGGCTTCGTACCGGCGCCCGGTTTTCGAGAAGAACTGAGTTCGCAGATCGCCAAAGTATTACCTAAGCGAGCCGATACGGAATCGATGGCTGAGTCGCGTGTGTCGACTGCGGAGACGCGAAAAACACCAGCGCCGTCGGTGATGCCGGTTACCGCTTCAGCGCCAACGGCAGTCGATGGATCAGCCCTCGTGAAGGCGATACGTCAAGAACTGCAAGCACTGGAGAAGCGTCTCTCTCATACAACGGGTACGAGCACGCTGATGCGAGAGCGGATGGCGCTCTTGGAGCAGGGCGTGTCGGCACAATACGCGACGCGCTTGCTCGATCATGCTGATGACATCGGTGCGATGGCGCAGCAAGTAATAGTTGATCTTTCGCTCGCTCCTGGCGAATCCGTGTCAGGTTGCTGCATCGTGGGGCCGGCGGGTGCGGGCAAGACGACGCTGGCGATCCAGTTGGCGATCGAGACGGGTCTGGTGCAATCGTGGCGCGATGTTCGTCCGGGTAGCCGCGAACGTTTCTTCGCGATGACGGATCGCGCGGGTGTCGAAGCAGGCTGGGGTACGAACGCGCCTGCGCATGCCGTCATCGATTCTGCCGGCGTATCGCTCGGTGAGTTGCAGGAAAAGTATCAACACACATCGTCTAATCCGCGTTTGATTTTGGCACTGCCAGCCACGATATCGCGCAGCGAAGCGCTGCGTTGGCTGCAATCGTCGTTACCCATCGCTGGCGTGATACTGACGCATTGGGATATGGCACGCTTGCCACTGGGCTTGCTGACGACGATTGCCGAAAGCGGTAAGTCGTTGTGGGCTGTTGCGAGTTCTGCCGATCCGAGCGCTCGCATACAGCCGCTGGATGCCGAGGCGATCAAGCAGGGTCTAGGCCTTATACTCCAACTCGCGTTGTCGCAACCTCAAAACGCGACGGAGTAACGAGGCATCATGGAAAACACACGCACCAAGATCATCGCGGTTTCGAGCGGCAAGGGCGGAGTCGGTAAGACTTTCATCAGCCTGCAGCTCTCGGCAGCTTTGATCGGTTTGGGTAAGCGTGTGGCCTTGTTCGATGGCGACTTGGGTTTGGCTAATGTCCACGTATTGCTCGGCTTGAAGCCGGAGTTCGATATCGCGGATGTGGTGGCTGGTCGCAAGACTTTGCAAGACACGCTGCTGCAGGGGCCGCTGGGTTTGCAGATCATCCCGGGATCTTCTGGTCAGCGCGATATGGCGGAGCTCGATGGACGCGGACTCGCGCGCGTACTGCAGGGGCTCAATGACCTTGCGCCGAAACCGGACTTTCTACTGATCGACACCGGTGCGGGCATCGGCACGCATGTGACGACCTTGGCGCGTTTAGCCGATTCGCTGATGGTCGTGATCCGTAATGAACCGGCATCTCTCGCGGATGCGTACGGGCTGATCAAAGTGATGCACGGTGATTTTGGTTTCCAGAAATTCGAGATCATCGTCAACGACAGCACCAATGCGAAGGCGAGCGAAGCGGTCTTCACGCGGCTGAATGAGGTTTCCGTTCGATTCCTGGGTTTGCCGTTATCGTTGGCCGGGATCGTGCCGCGCGATGAAAGCGTCGCGATTGCTACGCGCCGTCGACAACTGCTTGCCGAAGCATCCGAGATCACGCCTGCTGTGGCAGCGCTGCGTAAGATTGCGGCGAATCTCGCCGCGTTGCCAGCGGAGCCGGACGCACCCGATTTTCTGCTCGATAGACTCGGGCCTAGTACCAAGGCGACGCTCTCATGAAGCGTCGCGACTCCTACGAATCGGTGGCTGACTGCACCGACATCGAAGTGGCCGGAATGCCCGATGTCGCTGCACACATGGGTCTCGTCAAGCGAGTCGCATCGCATTTTCGTTCACGTTTGCCGGCGGCGATCGAACCTGCAGATCTGATTCAGGCAGGTATGGTCGGCTTGATCGAGGCGCTGGCCGCTTATGATCCTGAGCGTGGCAATGATTTCGAAACCTTTGCCAAACTCCGCATTCGCGGCGCGATGCTGGATGAAATACGCCGCGCTTCATGGGCGCCGCGCAGCACGGTCAAAGTTGCGGTCGAGGCGCGTGAGGCTGAAACTCGTATCGCCAATGCGACGGGTAAGGCACCGACTCATCGCGAAATTGCAACAGAAATGGGTCTCGATATCTCGCGCTATCACACGCTGCGAGGCCGTAACCAAGGTTTGGCTGAATCGACGACGCTCGAAGAAATTGACTTTGCAGCCGAGACGCCATTACCGGAAGACGAAGTCGATGAGGAGCTCGTCGTGCGCGCGCTCAAGGCGGGGATTTCTGAGCTCAACGAGCGCGAGAAGCTCATCGTTGCGCTTTATTACGATGAAGAACTCACCTTAAAAGAGATCGGCGCCGTATTGTCAGTGAGCGAATCGCGCGTGAGTCAGCTGCTGACGGCTGTCGCTAAGAAACTTCGCGGCTGCATGGAATCGAGCAGAACGCCGCCGCCGACTCGGGCGGTAGCCGCCCAACACGCCCGCAGCTGATCAAGCTAGCGGGCGCCGCTGAGAGATCACCCTCAGCGTTGCTTGACGGGAATACGGCTCGCCGAAATCTTGGCGGCCCACTCGGCAGGTCCGCTTTGATGCACTGACGTGCCATGGGCATCGACGGCAACCGTCACCGGCATATCCTTCACATCGAATTCGTAGATCGCTTCCATCCCAAGATCTTCGAAAGCGACAACTCGCGAAGACTTGATTGCCTTGGAGACGAGATAGGCTGCGCCACCGACCGCCATGAGATAAGCGGCTTTGTGCTTGCGAATGGCTTCGATGCCCGCAGGGCCACGCTCAGCTTTGCCGATCATGGCAATGAGACCGGTCTCCGCCAGCATCATCTCGGTAAATTTATCCATTCGCGTGGCGGTTGTCGGTCCTGCGGGACCGACCACTTCGTCGCGTACCGGGTCGACTGGGCCTACGTAATAGATAACGCGATTACGGAAGTCGACTCCGTCGGGCAGGCCTTTGCCGCTCGCGAACAGATCGGCGATGCGCTTATGTGCGGCATCACGCCCGGTCAGCATCTTGCCGTTCAGCAGCAGTCGGTCACCGGGCTTCCATGAGGCGACTTCAGCCGGCGTCAGCGTATCGAGATTCACTCGGCGCGATTCTGCTGAAGGCGCCCAGTCGACTTTTGGCCAGCGGGTCAGATCCGGCGGATCGAGCTTGGCAGGTCCCGAGCCATCCAAGGTGAAGTGCAGATGACGTGTCGCCGCGCAGTTCGGAATCATCGCAACCGGCTTCGATGCGGCGTGAGTCGGGTAGTCGAGAATCTTGACGTCGAGAACCGTCGATAAGCCTCCGAGGCCCTGCGCTCCGATGCCCAGTGCATTCACCTTGTCATGTAGTTCGATGCGCAGTTCTTCGACTGCATTTTTGGGGCCGCGTGCTTTGAGCTCCGACATGTCGATCGGATCCATCAAAGATTCCTTGGCCAGCAGCATCGCTTTTTCGGCCGAACCCCCGATACCGATGCCGAGCATGCCGGGCGGACACCAGCCCGCACCCATGGTCGGTACGGTTTTAAGCACCCAGTCGACGATGGAATCGCTGGGGTTCAGCATGACGAATTTCGCCTTGTTTTCAGAACCACCGCCCTTGGCGGACACGGTAATCTCGACCTCATCACCCGGCACCATCTCGACATGCACGACAGCGGGCGTGTTATCGCGCGTGTTCTTGCGCGTGAAGGCGGGGTCCGAGACGATCGAAGCGCGCAGCGTATTGTCAGGGTGCAGGTAGGCACGGCGGACACCTTCGTTGACCATTTCGGTCAGCGTCAGCGTTGCATCCCAGCGCACGTTCATGCCCACTTTGACGAATACGACGACGATACCGGTGTCCTGACAGATTGGCCGATGACCCTCGGCGCACATCCGTGAGTTAGTCAGGATTTGTGCGATAGCGTCTTTCGCTGCCGGCGATTGTTCGAGTTCGTACGCTCGACCGAGAGCTTCGATGTAGTCCATCGGGTGGTAGTAAGAGATGTACTGAAGCGCATCGGCGACGCTGTCGATGACATCTTGCTGCTTGATCGTGCTCATGGTGCGGCTCTCCAGTGAGTGAATCGTTATTTTAACCGGGCTCACGATGACCGGGGCAGTCGAGCCGCCAACGCGTCACGTCGTCGAGGTTGGCCGCGCTCAGTGATCCACCCCAGACACAACCGGTATCGAGAGCGAGGACGTTAGCGCGCTCGAGCAGGCCGAGTGTCGACCAATGACCGAAGATGATTCGACTGTCTTCAGTGGCCCGTGGTGCGATATCAAACCAGGGTAACCAGCCATCTTTCTGAGTGCCGGGGGCGCCTTTCATTTTCAGATCGATTCGACCATCGGCATGGCAGTAACGCATTCGCGTCAGTGCGTTGATGATGAAGCGCCAGCGGGCGAAGCCTGCGAGCGAGGGTGACCAGGATCGAGGCTCGTCACCGTACATGTTCTCGAACAGTGCCTTAGGATCCGTCTGCAATTGCTGTTCAACCTCGGCTGCCAACTCGAGTGTCTGCGTGGGCGACCACGCAGGGATAACACCGGCGTGAACCATGAGGTCGGATCCATGAGCGATCGCAAGAGGTCGAGCGATCAGCCACTCGAGTAAGGTGTCTCGATCCGGTGCCTGCAAGATGTCATCGAGCGTATCGCCCTCGCGTAATGGCCGTTTGCCATCGCCAAAGGCGACTGCGAGCAAGTGCAAGTCGTGATTGCCGAGTACAACCCTGGCGCTATCACCGAGTGAGCGAACGAAGCGCAGCACTCCCAAGGAGTCGGGGCCGCGATTGACAAGGTCGCCCACAAACCACAGTTGGTCCTTTGCCGGATTGAACTTGCAGAGATCGAGGAGTGTTTTGAGCTCTGTGAGGCAGCCTTGAACGTCGCCGATGGCAATTCGACGCATCAGTGCAGCATGCCCGGCTTGGCGAGGCGAAAGGCTGCGATCGGTGCGTCGAACTCCGTGTCGTCCTCAGCCCGCATTTGATAGCTGCCTTGCATCGTGCCGATCGGTGTCTCGATGATCGCGCCGCTCGAGTAACGAAACCCTTGCCCCGGCTCGAGTAAAGGTTGCTCGCCGACGACACCTTTGCCGCGAACCTCCTGCACCTTCCCATCGCTATCGGTGATGATCCAGTGGCGCGAAATCAATTTCGCACTCACCGTGCCGGTGTTGAGGATCGTGATCGTGTAGGCAAATGCATACCGATTCTCATCCGGATCTGATTGGCTCTCGATATATTCGGTAGCCACTTCAATTTTGATGCTGTAGCGATCATCCATAGCTGCACGCTAGCGAGACGGAATGAGCTGCGCAAGAGCGGCGAACTCGCTCGGTTTCAGTGTTTCAGGTCTTGCCGAGGGATCGATCCCACACGATTCGATCGCGGCTGCATCGAGCCATTGCCTGACGGCATTACGTAACGTCTTGCGTCGTTGAGAAAAGGCAGCCGTTACGAGTTGTCCGTAGCGTGCATCCACGGCGAAAGCCGGTTCGCGCCGAACCGTCAGGCGAGCGACCGCAGACCACACTTCGGGTGCGGGTCTAAACGCGCCGGGACCGACATCGAAAAGATGTTCGGCCTCGACCCAGGGCGCGAGCATCACGGTGAGTCGTCCATATTCGCCGCTACCGGCCTCAGCGCAGATACGCTCGATCACTTCGCGCTGCAGCATGATGTGCAGGTCCAAGATCGCTTCTGGCGTTTTCAGTAAGTGAAAAAGTAGCGGCGTCGAGATGTTGTAGGGCAGGTTACCGATGATCCGCAAACGATGCTGTTTCGCCTCGGCGAGCGCAGCGAAGTCGAACCGTAGCGCGTCCGTCACATGTAAATGGAGCCCTCGACCGCCGAAGCGTTGCTGAAGATCGGCAGCCAGATCTCGATCGATCTCGATGGCATCGAGTGTCCCTGCGGCCTGCAGCAAATCTTCGGTGAGCGCCCCGCGCCCCGGTCCAATTTCGACCATTGGATCGCCGGGCTTCGCGTTGATGGCCTCAATGATATGCGCGATGACGCTGCGGTCATGCAGAAAGTTTTGACCGAAACGTTTGCGAGCGAAAACCATCAGCGACGTTCGACGAGTTGCACGGCCAGCTGTACGGCCGCAGCGAGACTGCCGCTATCCGCGCGACCAGTGCCCGCTAAAGACAAGGCCGTTCCATGATCGACCGAAGTCCGAATGATCGGCAATCCGAGTGTGACGTTGACCGCCGCGCCGAAGCCAGCATGCTTGAGTACCGGTAGGCCTTGATCGTGGTACATCGCGAGAATGGCGTCATATCGCTCCATTTCGCGCGGCACGAATGCCGTGTCAGCGGGGATAGGGCCGTAGGCATCGATGCCGAGGCGCTTTGCGTCCTCGATCGCGGGCGTGATGACGTGAATTTCTTCGTCACCGAGCAGACCACTTTCGCCGGCGTGGGGATTCAAGCCGCAGACGGCAATTCTCGGATGCGCTATTCGCCAGAGTCGCTGCAGATCGGCATGCATCACGCGCAAGATATTGAGGACCTTGCTGCGTGTGATGGCATCTGGCACTCGCCGCAGCGGCAAGTGGGTTGTCGCGAGTGCCACGCGCAAGCCGTCCGCCACTAACATCATGATGGGCAGGGGTGTGCCGGTGCGCTCGGCCAGATACTCCGTGTGGCCCGAGAACGGCACGCCGGACTCAGCGATCACGCTCTTTTGCACCGGTGCCGTGACCATCGCATCAAAATGACCGTCGCGGATTCCATCGAGGGCAGCATCCAGCAGACCGATGACGTAGGCCGCATTGCGTACGTCGAGTTCACCCGCTCGTGACGGCACGGCGAGTGCACGATGTTCAATCTGCATCGGCAGAAGCGTAGGGTCGATCCCGATCGCATGACTACGCTCTTCGAACAAAGCGCGATCGACGAGGCAGGTCAGTTCGACGTCGTGCCCGAAGTCTTTAGCGATTTGTGCGCATAACTCGGGACCGATACCGGCGGGTTCGCCCGAGGTGATGACGATGCGCGGACGAGGTCGTGCCGTATCGCGGTCAGCTCTTGATGTCGACATAGGCTTCGTCGCGCAGACGACGCAACCAGAGCTCCGTTTCTTCGTCCGCTTTGCTGCCGCGCAGCTGCAGGAAGGCACGCTGACGCCGCAGTTCGTCGGTGCTGTCGTACTGACGCTTACCGAGCAATTGAACAATGTGCCAACCGAATTGCGTGCGGAACGGTTCGCTGATTTCGTTTTCGCGCAAAGAGGCCAGCATCGCATCGAATTCCGGCACGAACGTGCCCGGCGCCGTCCAGCCGAGATCACCACCCTCGGCGCCCGAGCCCGGATCTTCGGAGAGCGTCTTGGCCAGAACCGCGAAGTCCTCACCTTTCAGAATACGTTCGCGGACTTCACGAAGGCGTTGTTCGACAGTCGCGTCGTCCTGAATCTCGGTGGGCTTGAGCAGGATATGACGAGCACGCGTCTGTTCGATCACCACTTGTTGATCGGCGCCACGCACCTCGTTCAGACGCACGATGTGATAACCCGAAGGTGTTCGCAGTGGCGCGCTGATTTCACCGGGCTTGAGACCGACCACGAGATCGGCAAGCACCGTCGGAATTTCGGGACCCCGGCGCCAACCGAGTGCGCCACCCTCGAGTGCCGTTTGGCTATTGGAGTAAGCGACGGCGAGACGGGCAAAGTCCTCGCCTTGACGTGCACGCTTAACCACGTCTTCGGCGCGACGCGTGGCCTCTTCGAGCTGCTGCGGCGTCGCTTCTTGAGGTACGGCGACGAGGATGTGTGAGAGGTTGTATTCATTGAGCTCGGAGGGTCGAGACTTCTGCTTCTCTAGAAACTGTTCGAGTTCCCGCGGCGACACATTAATGCGCTGGATGACATCGCGCTGCTGCAAGACCTGAATCGTCATTTCACGACGCACGGTTTCGCGATAGGCGCCGTAGTCGACACCCTGCGCCGCTAGCGCGGCAGGGAGTTGGGCGAGACTGATGTTGTTGCGCTGGGCGACTTCCGCCAGAGCCTGGTTGAGGTTCTCGTCATTGACTCGAATGCCCGCGCGTTGCGCACGCTGAATTTGCAGCTCTTGCAAGATGAGTCGCTCGAGCACTTGTTGCCGCAGTACGTCGGCGGGCGGCATCTCGAGGCCTTGTGCCTTGAGTCGCTCGCTCACCAGTGACATCTGCTCTTCGAGTTCGCTGCGCAGCACCACGCCATCGTTCACGACCGCGGCGACACGATCGAGCATCACTCCCTTATCCGAGAGCGTGCGATTTTGGGCAGTGGCGGAGCCGCTGCCGATGACGCAAAGCAAAGCCGCGATGGCAAGCCACGAGTGAGGGCTGGAATTCATGAGGTAGTTCCGCGAAAAATCAACGAGTTACGCCGGTCGACGAGTATCCTCGAATTGCCTGCTCGAGGAAAGCGTCTGCTGAGCTTCCGACACTGGCCAAGCCGTTGAGTTCCAGCTGCAGATAGATGCCAGTATCGCGTTCCCCGGTGCGCGTCGATACGAACCGTCGGCCGACGAGTCGTAATCGCCAGCAACAGGCTTTGTATTCAGCACCGGCGAAGGTCTCGAGACTCGAGCGGTCCTGCAGGTCGTAGACCATGCGACCGAAGGCGTTCCAACGTCGACTCACCGGCCAGGCGCCGGAAACCTCGCCTTGTTCCAGTCGATCATGCTGATATCGGTAAGCAAAGTTTAAGGCGCGTTCCGCATCCGGTCGGTATTGGAGTCGAACCTGGCTACGCTCCTGACGACTGTCCAGCGAGTTCCATTGCAAGCCCATATTAACGTTCCATGAACGCCACGCTGCGACTGACAGCTGAGCGAACAGGTCAGACTCGTTGCGTCCCGTCAGAGGTTCATTCGGTAAGCGTACTCGCGGCGTATCGAAGTAGAAGGTTTGGCCGACGGTGGCAGCCAGTTTTTGGCGACCGCTCTTGCCGTCGTAGATGCGCGCAGTCGTACCGACACTGATCTGGTTGGCATCCGAGACGCGATCCGCACCAACGTACCGCTCCGTTCGAAACAGTTGTACGAAATCGAGATCGGGAATGCCGGTATCGAATATCGGCAAATCGCCTTGATCTCGCCAAGGTGTCCAGAGATAGAGCAGTCGTGGCTCGAGCGTAATGCGGTTATCGTCTACTGACTTTGCACTTCGTTCGAGAATGAGGCCGGCATCGAGTGCAGCGAAGGGCAGTGAGCGTGAGGGTGATGTCGAACCGCCCTCGCTGATGCCATCGAGCTCGTACCGCGTATAACGCCAGCCAGCAGACGGCTGCACGTAGTAACCGGGTCCCGACCAATCGAGTCCGATCCGGGGTGCCAGATCGAGTCGCCATCCCGTCACGCCGATCTCACGATCGAAGTTGACGAGCTCGCTATCCAGAGACCAGGCAAGCGGAATGCCGGAATTCTTTGAGCCGCCAGTACCGCCGAGAGTCAAGCGGGGAAGTTGGGCATACGGCAACTCCGAGACGTCCAGTTGTCGATCGATCGTCTGAAACTGCTGGAATTCACCGCGAAAGTGCCATCGGTCGTCGCTGTAGCTGACTTGCGCGATACGCTGCAAGAAAGCGGTGCTCGTGCCTTCGGCGCCCGCTGCAAAATCTTCGAAATACTCGGCGTCGCTGACGCTTTGGGCGTTGACGTCGAGGCGCCATCGATCGCCGAAGTCGCTGCGGTGTTGGGCTTGCAGCCAACTGCGATCCATTCTTCTAAGCGAATCAGAAGGCAAGTAGTTGAGTCGCCATTCACCGCGGTGTTGGCGCGTGAGATATCGAAACCGGGAATCGACATCGAGTCCTCGGCGTCCATACAGCGTGGGAACGAGCGTCAAGTCGTAGTTGGGCGCGAGATTGAGATAGTAGGGCACTGCCATCTCAACACCGCCGCGGGTGTTGTAGCCGAGATTCGGAAACAGAAAGCCGCTCTTGCGCTGATCGCCTAAGGGAAATGAGAGATAGGGAAGGTACAGAATCGGTACCCCCAAGAATTCAATCGAGGCGTTGCGACCACTCCCGTTACGCGCGGCGGTGTCGAGTGTGATGTCGCTCGCCTTAATTCGCCAATCTGGCAGGGCCCCTGGTTTCGCTTCTGGGCACGTGCTGAACCAAACATCCGAGAGCGACACTTTGCCATCGAGCCCGATGCGGATCGCATCGGCAGCGCCACGAGCGGGTCTTGCCGGTAGTGCGAATGAACCATTCTCGATCACGGCACCGTCGGCGGGCTGATAACTGCCGGCCTGACCGCTGGCCTCGAGCGTGCCATCTGAATAGCGAAGCTCGCCATTGATACGGAATCGACGGCTCTTGGCATCGTATTCGACATCTTCGGCATGGAGTCTTCGCTCACCTTGGCGCAGATCGACATCACCTTGTAGCGATGCATCTCCATCGAGGTCGAGCGTGGCGCCATCGCTCTGCACCTCGATCGGCTCATCAGTTCGAGCGCTAATCGGTGGCGCCGCTAGCTCGGCTGTCGCGGACTTGGCTTGGCGCAAAGCAGAGGGTGCCGGACAGAGCGGTGGGCTCGCCGTCTGCGCATAGGTAACCTGCAGCGTTGTCGCGACGAACAACGAAACGAGGCAGAGATGGGCGTGCAGCGGCGGCATCAGGGGGACCATTATAATGATCGTCCCTCATCGACCTACGGAAATCCCCCCAAGGTGTCCGACATTCGTCTTGCGCTGCTCGCCGACTGGCTACGCCGTGATTTGGCTTTGCCCGTCGAGCGGATTGAGGTCGCCTCGGCCGATGCCAGTTTTCGTCGCTATTTCCGCATTGTTCGCGAGGATGGCCGGTCGATGGTGGCGATGGATGCACCGCCGGAGCACGAGGATGTCGGCCCGTATCTGCACATTTCCGGCCTACTGAACTCCATCGGTGTTCATGTGCCCGAGATTCACGAGGTGGATCGCTCGCGCGGCTTCCTGTTGATGGAGGATCTGGGTTCGACGCCCTATTTGTCGGCGTTACAGCATCGCGAGCGTGCGCCGGCACTCTACGGGGACGCTATGTCGGCCTTACGTTGCATGCAGGTTGATGGGCGTGACCTTGTGAGTCATCTCGCGCCCTATGACGAGCCGGTGTTGCAGCGCGAGATGGCGCTGTTGCCCGAGTGGTTCTTCGCTCGTCATTTACAGATCGAACTCAGCGCCGCAGAGCAACAGGCGATCGATGCTGCGCGAGTCTTTCTCGTGGGCGAGTCGCTCGCTCAGCCGACGGTTTTCGTGCATCGCGACTATCACTCACGCAACTTGATGGTGCTCGCCGAGCGTGGACCCGGTGTCATCGACTTCCAGGATGCGCTCGCAGGTCCGATCGGTTACGACCTCGCCTCTCTATTCAAAGACTGCTACATCAGTTGGTCGCGCGCCGAGGTGGAGCAGTGGCTTAGCGACTATCGTCGATCGTTGCTTTCCGTTGGATGTGCCGATCTCGCGGGCACTAACGAGCGAGAGTTTGTTCGTTGGTTCGACATGATCGGTCTGCAGCGCCATCTGAAGATACTCGGTATTTTCGCGAGGCTCTGGTGGCGTGATGGCAAAGCGGGCTATCTCAACGATTTGCCCTTGACGCTGGCGTATGTGATCGACGCCTGTGCGCGTTATTCCGAACTGCAGGAGCTCGGTCGCTGGTTCGAATCACGGATCGCTCCGCTGCTATCTGTCGCCAACGAGCGTGCTCGTGATGTTCGTGTGGTGTCAGGATGAAAGCGATGATCCTAGCGGCGGGGCGCGGGGAGCGAATGCGTCCTTTGACCGACGACTTGCCGAAGCCATTGCTCTGTGTCGGTGGTAAATCTTTGCTCGAGTGGCATCTTTGCGCGTTGGCGCGCGCCGGCTTTCGCGACGTCGTCATCAATCATGCTTATCTTGGTGCGAAGATCCCTGCTGCGCTGGGTGACGGATCGCGTTTTGGTTTAAAGATTCACTACAGCGCCGAGGGTGATGTTCCGCTCGAAACGGCTGGAGGAATCTTCAACGCATTGCCCTTGCTCGGCAGTGAGCCGTTCCTAGTGGTGAATGGCGATGTGTGGACGGACTTCGACTTTGCTCGTTTGCCACCGATTGATGCCGATGCGCTGGCGAGTTTGATTTTGGTGCCCAATCCGCCGCAGCACCCGAAGGGGGATTTCGCCCTGCAGGGGAACGCCTTGGGCTCCTTCGACATCATTGCCGATCCCGAGCGCCTTGCCGCGCCGGATTGCACGACCCGCTACACCTACTCGGGCATTGGTATCTATCGACCCGCTTTGTTCGACGGTTGTGCCCCGGGACGCTTCCCTCTTCTGCCCTTGCTGCGGCGTGCGGCCGCATCGGGTCGTCTGCGAGGTCAGGTTTACGACGGATTTTGGTCCGATGTGGGGACCCCGGAGCGCCTGCGAGATCTCGATGATCGGCTCGGAGCGGGTGCGATTGGTTGACCAGCGGGCTGACCTCTTCGGGACGATCGGGCGTAAACTTCCCCCATGAGCAAGGAACGTTCAGCTTCGGAAAGTCTCTCGTCGATCGCGATCGTCGAGGAGCCTCGCAGCGGTCAAAAATATCGCACCCAACAAGGCTTCAGCGCGATCCGTGATGGCATCAAGGCGACCGCCGCTTCGCCCATGCGGGTCCCTGGGGGTAAGCCGCGTTGGTTGAAGGCGCCGCTAGCCACCGGATCAAACTACGATTTCGTGCGCAAGACCGTGCGCGAACATCGCTTGGCCACCGTGTGCGAAGAGGCCAAGTGTCCCAACATCGGCGAGTGTTGGAACGCAGGAACGGCAACCATCATGCTGATGGGCGAGGTGTGTACTCGCGCCTGTCGCTTTTGTGCAGTCGATACCGGCAACCCCCGTGGATGGCTCGATTCAGAGGAGCCAGAGAATACGGCACGTACGGTTGCCTTGATGCGTTTGCGCTATGTCGTGCTGACGTCGGTCAATCGTGATGATTTGCCGGACGGTGGTGCTGCGCATTTCGCGGCAGCGGTGCGCGCCATCAAACGCGTATCGCCGGAAACTGCGGTCGAGGCGCTCACACCCGATTTTCAAGGCGTCTTGCAGGGCGTCGAGACCGTCGTCGACTCGGGGCTTGATGTGTTTGCTCAAAATGTCGAAACGGTCGAGCGGTTGACTCATCCCGTTAGAGACGCGCGAGCCAGTTATGCGCAAACACTCGACGTGTTGGCACACGCCAAGCGACACCGTCCTGATGTGTTGACCAAGACGAGCTTGATGCTCGGCTTGGGTGAAACCGATGAGGAAATTCGTCAGTGCATGCGCGATCTGCGCGCTCGCGAAGTGGATCTTTTGACGCTAGGCCAATATCTACAGCCGACGGCTCATCATTTGCCCATTGAGCGCTTCGTCACACCTGAAGAGTTCGACCGATATCGCGATTGGGCACTAGCCGAAGGTTTTCGCGAATGCGTTTCCGGTCCTTTGGTCCGTTCGAGTTATCGAGCGGAGCTTGCGCTGCAAGGCAACAATGCCGGACTCGTCAACCATCGGCCGTAACCTGATCGTCCGTCATCTCGGGCGCGTGCCGTACTTGTCGACTTGGCAAGCCATGCAGCGCTTTACCGATGAGAGGACGAGCGAGACGCCCGACGAAATCTGGGTGCTCGAGCACGATCCGGTATTCACACTCGGTATGAATGCCGATCCTGCGCATGTGCTCGCTGCTGGTGATATCCCCGTCGTCAAAGTTGATCGCGGGGGTCAGGTCACCTACCACGGACCGGGTCAGCTGGTCGTTTACCCATTGATCGACTTGCGGCGGGCGATACTGGGAGTGCGCGATATCGTCACGGCACTCGAACAAGCAGTGATTCTTTGTGTGGCACGTTACGGTATCTCAGCCACCACACGGCCAAAGGCGCCTGGCGTGTACGTAAATGGGGCAAAAATAGCGAGCGTAGGTATACGGGTGAGACGTGGCGCGAGTTATCATGGCGTGGCGTTGAATGTATCCATGGATCTGGAACCGTTTCAGCGTATCAACCCCTGCGGTTATGAGGGGCTCACGATGACCCAATTGTCTGCTTTCGGCGGACCCTCGGATTTGTCGTGCGTGGCCGCAGATCTTTTGACCGACTTGACGTCAATGCTGTCGAGGGATCGAGTATGAGTAAGCCCACCACCAAAGAATTGCAGATGGTCCGTGATCTGCTTGCCTATATCGGCGAAGATCCGGATCGTGAGGGTCTGCTCGAGACCCCAGCGCGGTTTTTAAAAGCCTGGGCCGAATACACTCGTGGCTATCGTGAGAAACCCGAAGACATCCTGAAGTCTTTCGAGGATGGCGCCGAGCGTGTCGACGAGATGGTGATCGTTCGCGACATTCCGGTTTACTCCTTGTGCGAACACCATCTGGCGCCGTTTTTTGGCAAAGCCCACGTGGGTTACGTGCCTGACAAGCGCATCCTGGGCCTCTCAAAGATTTCTCGTCTCGTCGAGGTTTTCGGTCGGCGCTTGCAGGTGCAGGAGCGTCTGACTAACCAGATCGCTGACGCGCTCGACGAGAACTTGCAACCGCTTGGCGTGGCAGTCGTGATCGAGTGTCGACACATGTGCATGGAGTCGCGTGGCGTTCGCCACACCGGCACTTCGACTGTCACCTCTGCGCTGCGCGGGTCGATCAAGGCTAACGCCGATACCCGACGCGAGTTCTTGTCGCTGATCGGTCGTTAAGCCGCTTAAATCACCATCAGCACGCCTTCGGTAGCAACGAGTGCCGTGACGAGCGTGGTGACGTGGTCTCGGTCGCGCGCCACGATGGTGTAGGTGATCGAGGTGAAGTTTCCGGCGCCGCTTGCGCGCTCACTGACGCGATCGTCGGTTAAATCGGGTGTGTGCGAGAACACGACGGCATCGACGCGTGCGCGGAAGCTACGTTCGGTTCGTCCGACAACCTTGATCGGGTAATCGGTCGGGAACTGCAGCGGGCTCTCGCCCGCGGGCTCGTTACCAGGGTTCATTGACGAGTTCCTGCTGCAGCTGCTGGAAGGCGGCCCACATGCGATTCCACACGGGGCCCGGCTTACCTGAGCCCACGGGCTTGCCATCGAGTTTGGTGACCGACGAGACGCAACGCGTCGCAGAGGCCAACCAGATTTCATCGGCCGAGCGGAGCTCCGTTTCCGTCACCGCACGAGTGACGCGTGGCATCCCGTGACGATCGGCCAACTCTTCGACGACCGAGCGCGTAGTGCCTGGCAGAATCGCGTTCGACTCTGGAGGAGTCACGATGAGACCATCGATGACGACGTGTACCGTGGAGGCGCTCGCCTCCATCAGGTAGCCATCGCGTAGCAGGATGGTCTCTTGTGCACCCGCATCGACGCTCTGTTGACGCAGTAAGCAGTTGGCAAGAAGCGCGACAGATTTGATGTCGCAGCGTGCCCAGCGAGTGTCTTGCGCCGTTGTGCAGGCGATGCCGTTGGCGAGTTGTTGCTCGGTGATCGGCGGCAGCGGTGCGGCGAAGGCGAATACCGTCGGTTCGACATCCGGCAGTGGCGCATGACTGCGACCGTACTCGGCGCCACGCGAGACTTGTACGTAGACGTACATGTCACCGCCACCATTTCGCCGCATCAGCTCCGCGATCAACGCCCGCCATTGCTCGCGGCTGTGAGGATCTCGGCAGCGAATTTCGCGAAGGCTGCGAGCCAGTCGGTCGAAGTGTTCAGCAAAGCGAAAGGGGCGACCGCGAAAAACCGGTACGACCTCATAGGCGCCATCGCCGAACAAGAAGCTGCGATCCAGTGGCGAGATCCGTGCTTCACGAAGCAGCGGCCATTCGCCATTCAAGTGACAGACTGGAAGCGGCTCAGCCATGGCGTTAACGGAACCAGAGTGCGACGGTGTCGCGAGTGCCAGCCCACAAACCGCCTTCGGCAACGGCGTCGTTGACGACGAGCGGAACGCGCTTGACGACCGTCTTACCATCGAGCACGCGCATTTCACCGACCGTTTGACCGGCTTTGAGTGGCGCCACGAGCGGCTCGTTCAGCGTGGTAGAGGTCTTGAGGCGTGCGCGGGTACCGCGCGCCACGGTGACCTCAACGTTGGTCGCAGGTCCAATCGAGACATACTCCTCGGCGCCCTTGTAGACCCGCGGTTTGAAGACGGCATCACCGGCCTTGCGCAGGGTGGCCGTCTCGTAGAAAGCGAAACCGTAGTTCAGCAGCGCAGCGCTCGCTTGCTCGCGGATACGCGGCGACTTCGTGCCGAACACGACCGCGATCATGCGCGTGCCATTACGTTTGGCGGAACTCGCAAGGCAATAGCCCGCGCTGTCGGTGAATCCTGTTTTGATGCCATCCGCGGTCGGGTCGGAATAGAGCAGTCCGTTGCGATTGCCTTGCTTGATGTTGTTCCAGACGAATTCGCGCTGCGAGTACCAGCGGTAGTACTGCGGGAATTCCCCGATCAGCGCTCGCGAGAGGATCGCGATATCGCGCGGCGTTGTGTAGAGCGCTGGATCCGGCAAGCCGGTGGCGTTGGTGAAATTCGAGTTCTTCATGCCGAGGCGTTTGGCCTCGCGTGTCATGAGTTGCCCGAAGACTTCCTCGGAACCGCCTAAGCGCTCCGCAAGTGCCGTGGCAGCATCGTTACCTGACTGCACGATCATGCCTTGCAGCAGGACTTCTACCGGAACGCGATCGCCCACATTCAAAAACGTGCGTGAGCCTTCCGCGCGCCAGGCGCGCTCGCTGATGGGAACTAGTTCGTCGAGCTTAAGGCGCCCTTCTTTCAGGGCGCGAAAGGTGACGTAGGCCGTCATCAGTTTAGTGATGCTGGCAGGCTCGGCGCGTTCGTCGGCTCGTTCGCTCGCCAAGGTTCGACCCGAGGCCTGGTCGATGAGGATGTAAGCCGGCGCATCGACTTTTGGTGGCGGTGGAACATCGGCAGCGGTCGCCACCGTTGTGAGTGAGCCAAGACAGCTCATAGCGAGCGCGAAAACAAGACGAGCGAATCGATGCATCAAGAACTACCCCGTATCAATGAGGCCGCTAGTTTATCGGAACTTATTTAGGGGAACTCACTCGTGTGCAGGTCGCGCATCGGGAATGCCAGCGCTGCGAAGCCGTTCGACGAGCGCATCGACGGCAGCGGCTTCATCGATAGGACCCGCTTGCACCCGATACCACTGTCGCCCTGCGATCGTCACCTCGCGGATGAGAGCATTGTCGATGCCGGCTCCGTTCAGTCGTGCCAGCATTGCCTCGGCGTTTGCGCGTGCTCCGAACGCGCCGGCCTGCACGTATCGGGTGACGCTGAGGGGAGGCGGAGCGGTGAAGGTGGCGGGCGGCGTCGAGGTTGCCGTTGCAGCCGGCGTTGCGGCCGCGGTCAAAGTGGTTGCGGGTGCTTCTTCACCCGGCTCGATCACGCGGATTTCGACCGGCGCCGTACCGCTTCGGATCATGCCGAGTTTGTGTGCAGCCGTGTAGGAGAGATCGATAATACGATCACCCACGAACGGGCCACGATCGTTCACTTTGACGACGACTGACCGACCATTTTCAAGGTGGGTTACTCGCACGTAGACGGGTATCGGCAGAGTTTTATGCGCGGCTGTCATCGCATACATGTCGTACGGCTCGCCGCTTGACGTGCGTTCGGCATGAAAGCCCGGCCCGTACCAAGACGCTAATCCGCGTTCGACATGCCCGCGCGCGCTTTTTTGCACTCGGTAGGTTTGACCGAAGACGACGTAGCTCTCCGGATTGCCATAGCGACTGCGCGGCTCGGCGCGCGGTACGGCATCGGGTATCGAGTCGAGATCGCGCGGCGGCGTCGGTAAGGTGATCGGTGGCGGTGTCTTGCCGGAGGAGGGTGGTGGCGTCGGAACGCTTCCACCGCGCCAGAGCGCGCAGCTCGGCAACAAGAGGCAGGTGGCGATCAACAAAATACGGCGCGTCATGGTGCAGTGCTGGCTGTGGCGCTCGATTCTTGGGGTGTACGCAGCGATTCGGCGAGGTCATTAACGGCCATCGCGTAGAGCACGCTGCGGTTGTAGCGCGTGATGACTCGAAAATTATTCAGCCCGATGCGGGCAGCGGGACCGGCTGCCGTTTCTGCAGGTACCAATATCGCGCGCGTTTCATCCGGAAGACTCGATTCAAAAGTGACACCGCTCGTTCGCAAACTCGCGAGGGTGTGATTGAGATCCAGATTGCGTCGATCGAGCGTGCCGAGCAGCTCGGTCGGAACGGAGGCGTCGAACAATACGGGTTGGCCGCTCTGCCAGCCGTGCGCCGTGAAGTAGTTGGCTACGCTCGCGACGATGTCGTCCCAATCGGCGAACAGATCGCGACGCACGGGTGCATTGCTGGCTGCCCCGCCATCGACGGCGAAACGGCGATAGCTCGAGGGCATGAATTGGGGCGCACCCATCGCGCCGGCATAAGAGCCGCGAATAGCGAGCGGATCCCACGACTCTTCACGCGCGAGCAAAATAAAATGCTCGAGCTCCGAGCGGAAAAACTCGGCTCTGCGTGGGTAGTCGAATCCCAGCGTCATCAGTGCATCGAGCACCCGCCAAGAACCCATATTGCGGCCGTAATTGGTTTCGACGCCGATGATGGCCACGATGATGGCGGCATCAACGCCCGTTTTGGTTTCGATGGTCTGCAGGCGATCGCGATGCAGATTCCAGAAGTCGCGTCCGCGAATCACTCGCTCATTGCTGACCAGACGGTCCTTATATTCCCACCACGCGAGCACGCGCTCGGCGGGCCGTGTCATCGCTGTGATGATCTTCGGCTGAAAAACGCCTTGACCAAGTAACGCCCGCAGTTCGTCGGCGGGGATTGCATGCTTAGCGGACAACGCATCGATGAACGCGACAATTTCCGGTCGCGACATATCGAAAGGTCTTGGAGACTCTTCGACGACCTGAGCTTGCGAGGCGACCGCATCGCCACCTGTTGCGCTACTCGTCGAGTTCGTTTTGTCTGTCGAGGTGGGTAATTCAGATTGCGGTACAGCCACTACGGGCTTGACCGATCGGGGCTGTCCCGCACAGGCCGTTAGCAACAGGACGATTGCGATAACAAAAGAGTGACGTTGAGACATCAACCTGCGAGCTTCCGATTGGCATACAACGACATCAGCATACCGAAGCCCGCCAATAGGGTCACCATCGAGGTGCCACCGTAGCTCACTAAAGGCAGTGGAACGCCGACGACGGGCAGGATTCCACTCACCATGCCTGCATTGATGAATACATAGACAAAGAAAATCGCAGCGAGGCTGCCCGATAAGAGTCGCGAAAACGTGTCGCGCATCTGCGAGGTCAGAAACAGCGCGCGGAATACCACGAAGAGGTAGAGACCCATCAGGATGACGATGCCGACGAAGCCGAACTCTTCGCCGATGACGGCGAGGACGAAGTCGGTGGTGCGCTCGGGTAGGAACTCAAGTTGCCCTTGCGTTCCCTGCAGATAGCCCTTGCCAAAAAGCCCGCCAGAGCCGATCGCGATGGTGGACTGGATGATGTGATAACCCGATCCAAGGGGGTCCGCCTCGGGATCTAGCAGGGTCAGTACGCGCTGACGCTGGTAATCGTGTAGAAAATTCCAGCCGATGACGGCGCTCGCGATTCCGACGGCCGCCAGCGCGGCAATGATCCGCCAAGACAGACCACCGAGCACGACGACGAGCGTGCCAGCGAACAAGATCAGCAAGCCTGTGCCGAGGTCCGGTTGGACGATCGTGAGTGCCGTTGGCACCAAGATGATGACGGCGAGCAAACCGAGCGTGCGCAAATCCGGCGGCAGCGAGCGCTCACGCAAAAGCAGCGCACAGGTCATCGGTACGGCGAGCTTCATGAGTTCCGAGGGTTGGAAGCGAATGAAACCCAGATCGAGCCAGCGCTGGGCTCCCTTGCCCACGTAGCCAATGGCGTCGACCACGATCAGCAAAACGAGCCCCACACCGTAGAGCCATGGCGTGATGCGGCGTAGTGTCGAGGGCCGTAACTGAGCGAGGGTCAACATGATCAATGAGCCGATCGCGAGGCGAATGGTGCCGCGCAGCACCGCTTCCCAATCGCCGCCAGAAGAGCTGAACAGAATGAGCTGGCTGTAGAGAGCAATCGCTGCGATGCCGATCAGCAAAGGACCATCGAGCCGCAGTGTGCTTAGCAAGCGAGTGGTGTAACTCAGAGTGCGCTTCGTCGCGCCGTCAACTTCTTCACGCAGCATGTGGGATCACTCGCCCTGATTACTCGGGTCGTTGGTGGGGGCGACCGTTGGTACGACGAACTTACGCAGCAAGTAGGCATCCATCACCGCGCGTGCGATCGGCGCTGCCGTGCCGCTGCCGCTGCGCCCATTTTCCACTAACACCACCACGGCGATCTTCGGATCCTCGATGGGTGCAAACGCGATGAACCATGCGTGGTCGCGTAGGCGTTCGGCAATGGCATTCTCGTTATAGCGCGCGTTCTGCGCGACCGTGAATACCTGTGCTGTGCCGGTTTTGCCGGCAATGCTGTAGGGCGCGCCGAAAGCGGCACGAGAGGCTGTGCCTCCCTGCATCACTGCGCGCATCCCATCGATGGCCTGATTCCAGTAGGCCTCGTTTTGTAACTTCACCGGGGGCAGTGATTTCGGCTTGATCGTCGTGACACGCTGGGTGACCGGATCTCGCGTGGCGCGAACGACGTGAGGCACAGGATGCTGTCCGCGCGTGGCGAGGATGGCGGTCATCTGTGCGATCTGCATCGGTGTGCTCGTCATGTAGCCCTGGCCGATGCCGAAAATCACCGTCTCACCCGGAAACCAGATTTGTTCGCTGCGACGCTTGAAGGCTTTGCGCTTCCACTCGGCTGACGGTAAGACGCCACTCTTTTCGCCGCCGATGTCGATGCCGGTTTCGGCGCCAAGCCCGAAGCGACCCAAGAAATCGTGCAGACGTTTCACACCGAGGCGATCGGCGAGTGCATAGAAGTAGGGGTCGCAGGACTGCGCGATGGCCGTGATCATGTCGACATTACCGTGGCCGCGAGGTTGCCAATCTCGAAAGCGATGTCGACTGCCCGGTAATGAAAAATAACCGGGACAAAAACGCGCCTCGAGCGGGTCGATGATGCCGTATTCGAGTCCTGCCATCGCCACGACCGGTTTGATGGTAGAGCCCGGTGGATAGACACCGCGCAAGGCTCGATTGAAGAGCGGCCGGTCCGGGTTTTCATTGAGCAACTTGAATTCCGTGCGCGTCAGGCCACGGGCGAAGCCGTTGGGATCGAAACCGGGTCGACTGACGAGAGCGAGTACTTCACCGCTCTTCGGGTCGAGTGCAATGACGGCGGCACGACGATCTTTCACCCAGGCCTCGGCGACCCGCTGCACTTCCAGATCGAGCGTCAAAAATAGATCGTGACCCGGCTCTCCCGGTGTGCGTTTCAACTCCGGCTGCAAAGGACCGAGTTTGTCGACCGATCGTCCGCGCGCATTGACCATGATCTCGCGTCGCCCGTTACGGCCACGTAGCACATCCTCGAACGCGGCTTCGACGCCGATTTTTCCGATCGTCGAGGATCCCGCGTATTCCTCTCGATCGATACGCTTGAGATCGGAGTCGGAGATCGTGCCCACGTAGCCGATCGCATGGACTGCGATCTCACCGAGTGGGTAGTGGCGCGCCAATCTCGTCCGAATGTCGACGCCCGGAAACTCGAATCGATGTACACCGAATGTCGCCATGTCCTCATCGGTGAGTCGAAGGCGAATCGGGACGCTATCGAAACCGCGGCGCGAGCGGATGGTGCGCCGGACGTCATCCAGATCTTCCTCGGCGAGCAAACCGATCTGCGAAAGCCTTCTCAAGGTCGAGTCGAGATCGGGGACTTGTTCGGGAACCAGCTCCAGTTGGTAGGCCGGTTGGTTCTCTGCGAGGATGATGCCGTTGCGATCGTAGATCACACCACGCGGCGCGGGCAGCGCCTCGATGCGGACCTGATTACCCTCAGCGAGTTCGGTGTAATAGTCGTGTTTGACGAGTTGCAGCCAGCCGAGACGTAGCAACAGCACCACGGAGAGCGCAGCGATGACAATCATCGCCAGAAGGATGCGCTGCTCGAACAGGTGCTGTTCTCGCCAAAAATCTTTGATGCGGCCGCCGAGGCTCATCGTCGTTCAGCGCCGGCTACGCGATAGATCGCCGCCCAACCATTCCCAGGCGAACGGCCACAACAAAGTGCCGGTTACGATTGGCAGTAACCGGGTCCAGGATCCCAAGGCGTGACCGGTCCAACCATCGATGATCCAAACGACGATCTGCCACAGCAGTAACAGACCCGCGATGTAAAAGGTCTGCTCGAACATCGATTTATTTCGGATGATGAGATGTTGTCTGATGGCGATATAAGCAACGAATGCCGTCGCCAAAGCATGTTGGCCGAGCACGACGCCAAGATAGGCATCGAGTGCGAGGCCCATCAAAAAACCGAGACCGACGCCACCCCAGCCGGGTGCTGCGATCGACCAGTACAGCACGGCGATGACGGCGAACGACGGTCGGAACCAGCCAAGCACAGCGGGTAGTGGCACGACTTGCAAAATAAACGAGGACATTAGCCCGACGGCTGCACGGCGTCGCAAGCTCCAACGTCTCATGGCGCAGCACTCACTACCGAATCCACCTTTTTGACCTCGATGGCTTTCGCCTTCGGATCGCCGCCTTGTGCTTTTCCGGGCTCCACCGGTGCTGCCGGGTGGTCGGCGCTGAACCAGAGCAAAGAGACGATACGATCGCGATCAACGCGCGCGAGTGTTTGCGCTTCGACTTGCGCTAATGGAATACCGCCATCGCGTTTGACATTGGTGACGATGGCGACGGGGTAGCCTGCCGGAAATACACCGCCGAGCCCCGAGGTGACGAGTCGATCGCCTTTACGAATATCGGTCTGCAGCGGTAGGAAGGGCAGAGTCAGTTGATCGCGTTTGCCAGTGCCGACGGCAAGCGTGCGCACACCGGTGCGCAGAATTTGCACAGGCAGCGCGTGTTCGGGATCGGTGAGCAAAATGATTTCGCTGCTCCAAGGACCAACGCGCATGGTTTGACCGAGCACACCCGCGGCAGCGACCACCGCTTGTCGATCAAACACACCGTTAACGGCACCACGATCAATGGTGAGTCGTTGCTGCTGTGAGTTGAACTCGCTGCCGATGATTTGCGCAGGCAAATATTTTTCGACGACATCGACTGCGGGTTTGGCGATCGCGCGTAGCGCGGCGTTCTCGCGTTCTAGGCTTTGTCGACGCAGGGCGAGTTGCTCGAGTTCGCGTATCCGTTGGCGTAATTCGCGATTCTCGGCTTGTAGAGCAGCGCGATCCTCGAAGACGTCCTGTGACCACTGCCAAGCGGCAGCCGGCGAGTTGAGCGCGATTTCGATCGGGTAAGCGACTGCTTGCAGCCCGTAACGAATGGACTCGAGCCAGCGACCACGCTGGTCGAGGTACATCAAGACGAGCGCAAAGACCGCGTAGATAACAAAGCGCAGGCCAGCTGGCGCGCCACGCGTGGACAGGTAGCGGCTGGCGTCGCTGCTATTCAAGCCCGAAATGGCCGGGGCCGAGTTCGTCCATCAGCTCGAGGATGCGACCGCCACCGCGCGCCACGCAGGTGAGCGGGTCCTCGGCGATGACGACCGGAACGCCGGTCTCTTCGGTGATCAACTTGTCGATATCACGCAGCAAGGCACCGCCACCCGTGACCACGATACCGCGATCGGCGACGTCCGAACCCAGTTCCGGCGGAGTTTGCTCCAAGGCCTGTTTGACCGCGCCCACGATACCCTGCAGCGGCTCCTGCAGTGCTTCGAGGATCTCGTTGCTGTTGAGCGTGAAGCTGCGAGGCACGCCTTCCGAGAGGTTGCGACCTTTGACGGAGATTTCGCGCACGGACTGACCGGGATACGCTGAGCCGATTTCTATTTTGATGCGCTCGGCCGTGGTTTCGCCGATGAGGATGCCGTAGTTGCGGCGCACGTAGTTCATGATCGCTTCGTCGAAGCGATCGCCACCGATGCGGGCAGACTGCGCATACACGATACCGTTCAAAGAAATCACGGCGACTTCCGATGTGCCGCCGCCGATGTCGAGCACCATCGAGCCGCGCGCTTCTTGTACCGGCAAGCCCGCACCGACGGCAGCGGCCATGGGTTCACTGACGATCGCCACGGTGCGCGCACCGGCGCCCTCGGCCGATTCGCGAATGGCGCGACGCTCGACTTGAGTCGATCCGACGGGTACGCAGACCAGTACGCGGGGCGAGGGCTTGAGCAAGCGGTTGTCATGCACCTTGCCGATGAAGTGCTGCAGCATCTTCTCGGTGTAGGTGAAGTCGGCGATCACGCCGTCCTTCATCGGGCGCACGGCCGTGATGTTCCCCGGGGTACGACCGAGCATCATCTTCGCATCGGCGCCGACGGCCACGATGACCTTGCCGCCACGGCTGTAATCGTCTTGAACCGCGACCACCGAAGGCTCGTTCAGGACGATCCCGCGATCGCGGACGTAAATGAGGGTGTTGGCCGTTCCCAAGTCGATCGACAGATCGCTGGAGAAATAGCCGCGCAAGCGTTTGAACATGGGTATAGCGCCGAGCCGGAAAACGTCGGCAAATTTAACAACCTGCGGCCGCTTCCACAAGGCGACGGTGTTATGATGTCCGGCTAGGTTTACGCTGGATTTTCTCCGCGTTAGCCCGTCCCCACAGCCAACCTCAGGGTCGCTTCATGAGCCTCACCCGTGCCGACATCGAAAACATCGCGCGGCTAGCGCGTTTGCAACTGACCGAGGCGGAAATTCCCGTCTACGTCGACTCGCTCTCCCGGATCTTCGCCTTCGTGGGCGAGCTCGATCGGGCGCCGACGGCGGGCATCAGCCCCATGGCCCACCCGTTACCGGGTTTGGCGCAGCGTTTGCGTGCGGATGCGGTCAGCGAGACCGATCACCGCGATCGCTACCAACAGAATGCACCGCAGGTCGAGGCTGGCCTTTATGTCGTGCCGAAGGTGATCGAATGAGCGCGCCCGCAGCTACCGTTGCGGCCCTGGCCAAGGGGTTGGCGGCAAAAGAGTTTTCCAGCGTCGAATTGACGCGCAGTTACCTCGAGCGCATCCAAGCCGCACAACCGGGTTTGAACGCCTTCATCACGGTCACCGCCGAGGCGGCGCTCGCCGAGGCTGCTGCCGCCGATGCCGCGCGAGCGGCGGGCAAAGCCGGCGTATTGACCGGGGTTCCGCTCGGACACAAAGACATCTTCTGCACCGAAGGCGTCTTGACGACCTGTGGCTCCAAGATGCTGGCCAATTTCGTCTCGCCTTATGACGCGACGGTGGTCAGTGGCCTGCGTCAGGCCGGCACGGTCATGCTCGGCAAGCTCAACATGGACGAGTTCGCTATGGGCTCGTCGAACGAGACCAGCTATTTCGGGCCTGTTCGAAACCCCTGGGATACCGCGATGGTCCCCGGCGGCTCTTCGGGCGGCTCTGCCGCTGCGGTCGCGGCGCGTATCGTGCCGGCGGCGACGGCCACCGATACCGGTGGTTCGATTCGTCAACCCGCGGCGCTTTGCGGTGTCACCGGCATCAAACCCACTTACGGTCGTGTCAGTCGCTACGGCATGATCGCCTTCGCCTCGAGCCTCGATCAGGCCGGTTTGATCACGGTCAGTGCTGAAGACGCAGCTCTGTTGCTCGGACCGATGTCGGGCTTCGATCCAAAGGATTCGACCAGCGTCGAATCGCCCGTACCGGATTACACCCGTACCCTCGGCGATTCTCTCGAGGGTATGACGATCGGTATCGTCAAAGAATTCTTCGACAAGGGGCTCGATGCCGAATGCGAGTCGCGCATCCGGGATGCGATGCGCGTTTACGAGAAGCTCGGCGCAAAGTTCCGTGAGGTGAGCTGTCCGAACCTGCCGCTGTCTGTGCCGACCTATTACGTGGTCGCACCGGCTGAGTGTTCATCGAACCTGGCGCGTTTCGATGGCGTGCGATTCGGTTATCGCTGCGAGTCGCCGAAGAATCTGACCGATCTCTACATGCGTTCGCGCGGCGAGGGCTTCGGCGCCGAGGTCAAGCGTCGCATCATGACCGGCACCTACGTGCTCTCGGCTGGTTACTACGATGCCTACTACTTGAAGGCGCAGAGAGTCCGTCAGTTGATCAGTGCCGATTTCGCGCGTGCTTTCGGTGAAGTCGATTTGTTGCTCGGTCCCACCTCACCCACGCCGGCGTTTGCGATCGGCGCCAAGTGCGACGATCCGATCACGATGTATCTCAACGACATCTATACGATCGGCGCCAACCTCGCTGGTTTGCCGGGTATGTCCTTGCCTTGCGGTTTCGTGGGTGGCTTGCCGGTCGGTTTGCAGCTGATCGGCCCGCATTTCTCCGAAGCGCGCATGTTGAATGCGGCTCATCGCTACCAACTCGAGACCGACTGGCACTTGCAGGTGCCGGCGGCTTTCGCCTGAGGATTCGCCATGGAATGGGAAACCGTCATCGGCCTCGAAATCCACGCGCAACTGGCCACGCGCTCGAAGATATTCTCGGGTTCCGCGACCGCCTACGGCGCTGCGCCCAATACGCAAGCCAACCTCGTCGATTTGGGTTATCCGGGCGTGCTGCCTGTGCTCAACGCCGAAGCGGTCAGGATGGCCGTGCGTTTTGGTCTCTCGATCGGCGCCAAGATCGCGCCGCGCTCGGTGTTCGCTCGCAAGAACTATTTCTATCCCGATCTACCCAAGGGCTATCAGATCAGTCAATACGAATTGCCGATCGTCGCCGAAGGCTCTATCGATATCGTGCTGGATGACGGGACGCGTAAGCGCGTCGGCATCACTCGCGCACATCTCGAAGAAGATGCCGGCAAGTCGCTGCACGAAGGTCTGCCGGGTCACAGCGGAATCGATCTGAACCGTGCCGGCACGCCGCTGATCGAAATCGTCAGCGAGCCCGACCTGCGCTCTGCCAAAGAGGCGGTGGCGTATATGAAGAAGATCCATACGCTTGTCCGTTATCTCGAAATCTGCGACGGCAACATGCAGGAAGGTTCGTTCCGCTGTGATGCCAACGTCTCGGTGCGCCCGAAGGGACAAGAGAAATTCGGCACGCGCGCTGAGATCAAAAATTTGAACTCCTTCCGTTTCGTCGAGAAGGCGATCAATTACGAGGTCGAACGTCAGATCGAGCTCATCGAAAGCGGTGGCAAAGTCGTACAGGAAACGCGGCTCTACGATCCCGACAAGGGCGAGACGCGTTCGATGCGCTCGAAAGAAGAAGCCAACGACTATCGTTATTTCCCCGATCCGGACCTGTTGCCGGTCGTGCTCGAAGATGAGCTCATCGAGAAGGTGCGTGCTTCGTTGCCGGAACTTCCGGATGAAAAAGCGGCGCGCTTCGTTCGCGACTACGGTTTGCCAGAGTACGACGCCGGTGTACTGACTGCCAGTCGCGAGCTCGGTGCTTACTACGAAGACGTGGCAGCGCGAGTGGGCAGTGAGCCCAAGCTCTGCGCCAACTGGGTGATGGGTGACTTGGCTGCTTTCCTCAACAAAGACGGTCTCGAGATCGGCGAATCCAAGGTGGATGCGGCAGCGCTCGCCGGGCTCGTCACGCGTATCGTCGACAATACGATCTCGGGCAAGATCGCCAAAGATGTGTTCGAGGCGATGTGGGCCTCGGGTGAGTCAGCCGATGCCATCATCGAGCAGAAGGGGCTGCGCCAGATCACCGATACGGGCGCGATCGAAAAAGCGATCGAGGACGTGATGGCCAAGAACCCGGGGCAGCTCGCGGATTATCGATCGGGTAAGGACAAGCTGTTCGGCTTCTTCGTAGGCCAAGTCATGAAGGCCACGGGTGGCAAAGCCAATCCAGCGCAGTTGAACGACCTTCTGAAGAAGAAGCTCGCCGGTTGAGCGCACTCGAGCGACATTTCGATCTCGTTCGACGCTTCACGGTCGAACACCAGGCTGTGCGCGGTCAGTGGGTTCGCCTCGGTCCCGCGTGGGTTGAGCTGCGCGAGCATGCCGACTATCCGCCCGCCGTTCGGCAATTGCTGGGCGAGGCGGTCTCGGCAGCCGTATTGCTCGCATCGACCCTGAAATTCGAAGGGGAGTTGACGGTACAGATGCAGGGGGATGGCGCTGTCCGCCTGCTCGTTGCGCAATGTACGCATGACTTCCAAGTCCGGGCTGTCGCACGCTTTGATCGCGCGCGTGTCGATGCAGCTACCGATTTCGCCGCGCTCGCCGGATCCGGGCAGATCGTGGTGACGATCGAAGCCGAGCGCTTCGGCTCGCGCTATCAAGGCATCGTGCCGATCGATCCGCGCTCATTGGCGGCCTCGCTCGAACATTATTTTGAAACCTCGGAACAACTGCCGACGCGGGTGGTGCTGGCTGCCGACGATGCAGGCACCGCGGGCGTTTTGGTTCAGCGCTTGCCGCAGCAAGGTGGCATCGTGGGTGCTGACTCAAGCGCGGCGAGTGCGGTGCGTGAGGCTGAGTCTTGGACCACCTACGAGCAAGCCTGCGACAGTTTGCAAGGGATTGCCTCGGACGAGTTATTGGCGCGCTCTGCGACTGATCTGGTGCAGCGCATTTTTCCGGGGCTCGATCTGCGGTTGTTCGATCCGCAGCCCGTCCGATTTCGGTGTCGCTGCAGTGTGGATCGAGTGAGCGGGATGTTGCGCTCGTTAGGGGCGGCCGAGGTGGATTCCATCGTCGCCGAACAAGGTGCCGTGACCGTGACTTGCGAGTTTTGTCACAAGCCCTGGCGTTTCGATGCAGTGGATGTGGCCCGCCTATTTGCGTCGCCGAGCGAACAAATTCCGGGTAGCAACTCGGTCAACTAAACGGCGCGCCTCTTAACTCGGCTCTCAGCCCGGTCGGTGCTCGCTCGCGAGGTATTCCTCGCTTTGCATCTCGATCAGTCGACTTGCCGTGCGCTCGAATTCGAAAGCGAGCTTCTCGCCGCGATAGAGTTCAGTCGGTGCCGCTGCTGCCGATATGACGAGATTCACGCGACGATCGTAGAACTCGTCGACCATCGCGATGAAACGCCGAGCTGCGTTCTCCGTCGTCGCGTCGAATACAGGCACGTTCGAAACCAACACTGTCTGAAATTCGCGGGCGAGGCTCACATAATCGTTCTGACTGCGCGGTCCCTCGCACAGTGCAGTGAATTCGAACCACACGACATTCTCGGCAAGCTTCACCACCGGAATATCGCGACCTTCGATGTCGATCGATCGCGCATCGATGCGTACACCGTCACTCAATTCACCAAAGAGCTTATCCAATGATGTCGACGTGCCTGGGTCGGTGCTGTCGAGGTAGATCGATCGCTGCGTGAGTTGTCGAAGTCGATAGTCCGTATCGCCGTCGAGACTGACTACGTCGCAATGCCGTTCGAGCAGATCGATCGCTGGCAGGAAACGCTGACGTTGCAGGCCATCGCGATAAAGTCCTGATGGCGGTACGTTCGATGTGAAAACCAGCGCCACACCACGCTCGATGAGGTGGGAGAACAATCCCGCGAGCAGCATCGCATCGGCGATATCGGTGACGAACAGCTCGTCAAGACAAATGACGCGAGCTTCAGCTGCGAGATCCGCCGCAACGGCTCGCAGGGGATCTTGGACCTCGCGGTGTCGTTTCAGGCCCGCATGGACTGACTGCATGAAGCGATGGAAGTGGGCTCGACGCTTCTCCGGAAAAGGCAGACTCTCGTAAAAGAGATCCATGAGCCAGGTTTTGCCTCGGCCGACGCTGCCCCAAAGATACAGGCCTCGGGCGGTCGTCACCGGTTTGCCGAAGCCGAGACGATAGGCGATTCGTTGCCAGGCGCTCTGCTCGCCCTGTAGCAGATCGTGACGCAAGCGAATGAAGCCTTGCAGCACCTGACGCTGATTCGCGTCTTCGGTGTGACCGGCTTCTTGCAATGCCGTCCGGTAACGTTGCAGCAGAGGATCTGGCGACATCGTCAACTGCGCAACTCGGTGAGATCTCGAAACAACTCGAGCGCGCCAGGGTTTGCGAGTGCCTCTGTGTTGGTGACCGGTAATCCATGCACCACGTTGCGTACGGCGAGCTCCACGATCTTGCCACTTATGGTGCGAGGAATGTCCGCGACCGCGAGGATCTTCGCTGGCACGTGCCTTGGCGTTGTGTTGCGGCGAATTTGCTCGCGGATTCGCTGCCGCAGCGTCTCGTCGAGCTCAATCCCTTCGCGTAATTTCACGAACAGAACGACTCGTACGTCATCTTGCCAGTCTTGACCGATGCACAACGACTCTAAAACTTCCGGTAACTGCTCGACCTGTCGGTATATCTCGGCGGTACCGATGCGCACACCACCTGGGTTTAGTACGGCATCGGATCGTCCAAAAATGATGAAGCCGCCCGTTTCCGTGCGGGTAGCGTAATCGCCGTGATGCCAAATCCCCGGGAATCGCTCGAAGTAACTCGCGCGATAGCGCGCTTGTTCCGGGTCATTCCAGAAGCCGATCGGCATCGAGGGAAACGGCTGCCGACAAACGAGTTCGCCTTTTTCGCCCGGCGGCAACGACTCGCCCTTGTCATTGACGACATCGACCGCCATACCGAGACCTGCGCATTGCAGTTCGCCGCGCCGAACCGGTGCGAACGGTTGGCCGAGCGCGAAGCAGCTGATGAGATCGGTGCCGCCTGAAATGGAAGCCAGCTGCACATCCGTTTTGATGTGTTGATAGACGAAATCGAAACCCTCGGGCGAGAGGGGTGAACCCGTCGACAGCAGTGTTCGCAATGCCGGCAGCGAATGTTTTTCGAGTGGGTGATAACCCGCCTTTTCCACACTGGCGAGATACTTCGGGCTCGTTCCGAAGATGCTGATGTGTTCGGTTTCGGCGATTTGCCACAGCGCCCCGACATCGGGATGCGTGGGCGAACCGTCGTACAACACCAGCGCCGCGCCCGATGCCAGGCCACTGACCAGCCAGTTCCACATCATCCAGCCACAGGTGGTGTAGTAAAACAGGCGATCGTCCCGTTTGAGATCGACATGCAGTTGATGTTCTTTCAGATGCTGCAGCAAAGTGCCGCCAGCGCCGTGGACGATGCACTTCGGCTTGCCTGTCGTGCCGGAGGAATACATCACGAACAGTGGATGGTCGAACGGTAGACGCTCGAATTGTAATTTCGCTTGCAGCGAACCCATCTGCTCGAATCGCAGCGCGCGTCGTCCTGCCGATTCGAGCGGTTCGAGACGAGGTCTATCTGCTATCCGCGCAATGACAATCGTTGTCGTGACGCTCGGTAAAGCATTCAGCACGCCGGCCATCGGCGCGATGGAATCTATTGTTTTACCGGCGTAGTGGTAGCCATCGGCGGTGAATATGACTTTCGGTGCGATTTGACCGAAGCGATCGAGCACGCCCGCAATGCCGAAATCAGGTGAACACGAACTCCAGATCGCCCCGAGGCTCGTAGCAGCCAACATCGCGACGACTGCTTCGGGAATATTCGGTAGAAACCCAGCGACACGATCGCCCGGTTGAATCCCGATTTCTTTGAGGCCTGCGGCAATTCGAGCAACTTCGGCGCAAAGCTGTCGATACGACAGTACGCGACGCTGCCCGCGCTCGTCATACGCGATCAATGCGGGATGATCGTCGCGATAATGCAGTAGGTTTTCGGCGTAATTGAGTCTCGCGCCCGGAAACCAACGCGCACCCGGCATCGCGTGGCCATTTTCCAAGACCGGTGCAGCGGCCCAATCGGCCTTCACATCGGCAAAGTGCGCCACCTCAAACCAAAACGCATCGGGCCGCTCGAGCGACCAGCGGTGCAGGGTTGCGTAATCACCCGTTGGAAGATCTCGGCGTGCGGCGATGCAATCGATGAAGCGACGTAGATTGCTATCGGCCATGCGTGCGGGGGAGGGGCTCCAGAGTATGTCTTGCACCTTGCGTCCCCCGCGTATCGCTCGAGCGCGACTTATAGCGACTGGTAGATCGGTCCCGACCCGCCCTCTGGCGTAGTCCAGTCGATGATCTGATAGGGATCTTTGATGTCGCAAGCTTTGCAATGAACGCAGTTCGCCGCGTTGATCTGCAAGCGCTTACCGCCCTCACCATCATCGACCATCTCGTAGACGTTGGCGGGGCAGAAGTTCTGGCAAGGATTGCCGAACTCGGTCGCGCAGCGGGTTGCACAGATGGAGGTGTCCCGCACCTTGAGGTGCACCGGCTGATTTTCTTCGTGCGAATTATTCGCGAAGAAAACCGATGCCAGTCGATCCCGCGGTGGCAAGCTGCGATCGATCCAACCCCGATCGGGTGAGTCGTACTCGTCGAGTTTTTTGGTGGCCGCGTAGGCCGCGGTATTGCGCAGCGTCCACGGCGTGCGACCGCCCAGAACGGTTTCGAGTGCGCCGTTGATCAGCGCGAACCACAAACCACGCTTAAAGCCCGGCTTGATGTTGCGAACCTTCTTCAGTTCCTGGCCGCCCGGCGACGCGCGCCAGCGAGCATCGAAACCGACCACACTGTCGTGCTCAGCGATGTGGGTCGCCGCGAGCATGCCACTGCGTATGGCCTGATGGATGCCCTTGATCTTAGGAACGTTCAGCGTACCGCCCGCGTCTCCGATCAGCAGAGCACCCGGCATTTCGAGCTTCGGCATCGATTGCCAACCACCCGCCGAAATCGTGCGGGCGCCGGCTGCGAGAATTTCGCCGCCCTCAAGCAAGGCTTTGATGCTCGGATGGTGTTTGAACTGCTGAAAGGCTTCGAAAGGCTGCAGACGCGGATCTTCGTAGTCGAGACCGACGACGTAACCGATGTACACCCGATCGTTGTCGAGGTGATACAGGAAGCTGCCGCCATAAGTGCGGTTATCGAGCGGCCAGCCGATGCTGTGCTGAATCAGACCGGGTTCAACGCGGCCCGGCGGCAATTGCCACAATTCTTTAAACCCGAGCCCGTAGGTTTGGGGGTCGCAGTTGGCGTCAAGCGCGAAACGCTGAATCAGTTGCTTGGTGATGCTGCCGCGGCAGCCCTCCGCCAACACCGTGATACGCGCACGAACCTCAGGACCCGGGGCGAAGTTCGGACCCTGTTCGCCGGATTTCTCGATGCCCATATCGCCGATTTGAACGCCCGCCACCGAGCCATCGTCGTTGAAGAGCGGCACCGCAGCGGAGAACCCGGGGAACACGTCGACACCGAGCGCTTCGGCTTGCGCTGCGAGCTTGGGCGTCAGCAGGCCGAGCGAGATGATGAAGTTGCCGTCGTTGTGCTGCTGCGGTGGCACCGGCAGTTTGATCTTGCCGGTCTTGGTGAGCAGCGAGAACTCATCGCGTTTGGCAGGAATGCAGATCCCCGGTGGATCCTCGCGCCAACCCGGCAACAGTTCATCGAGCGGGCCTGCTTCGAGTACGGCACCCGATAATGCTTGAGCACCGATGGCCGAGGCCTTCTCGAGCACGCAGACGTTGAGGTCTGCTTTCAGTTGCTTCAAGCGAATCGCGCAAGCAAGCCCAGCGGGACCTCCGCCCACGATGAGTACGTCGTACTCCATGACGTCACGTTCGATCATCGAAACCCCCTCGATGGCTCTATTTGGGCTGCATACGGATCGCGCCGTCGAGACGAATCGTCTCGCCGTTCAGCATCGGAATCGTGAAGATCGATTCGACGAGGCGCGCGTACTCCTCGGCTTGACCGAGGCGCTTTGGAAACGGAATTTGGCTCGCGAGCGAGGCCTGCACTTCGGGCGTCATGCCGCCGACCATCGGCGTATGGAAGATGCCCGGTGCGATCGACATCACACGAATACCGAAGGCCGCAAACTCGCGCGCGAGTGGCAGAGTCATGCCGGCGAGCGCTGCCTTGGTGGCGGAATAAGCCGCTTGTCCAATCTGACCTTCGAAGGCGGCCACCGACGAGGTGTGGATCAAGACGCCGCGTTCGCCATCTTCGTTCGGGGCGTTGCGCTGCATCAGTCCTGCTGCCGCTTTATCGCAGAGGAAGGTGCCGATCAGATTGACGTGGATGACCTTGGTGAAAAAGTCACCGGCCATCGGTCCATTACGACCGAGCACGCGACCCGCACCGATGATACCGGCGCAATTCACGAGGAGATTCAGACCACCCATGGCATCGGCAGCCGCTTGCATCGTTTGTTCGACGGCCGATTCCTGCGTCACATCGCACTGGATGAAGCGAGCGGACGGGCCGATATCGGCAGCGGTTTTTTGGCCGGCCTCCAACTGCAGATCCACCAAGGTGATTTGAGCGCCGCGGCTCGCCA
>JACCDX010881408.1_pt1 | contig 59057 bp, 57 predicted proteins | sample 7449681 | NCBI WGS metagenome assembly JACCDX01 (sample SAMN15323450, study PRJNA562643) | freshwater metagenome | isolation source: river surface water | place: USA:Blue River Watershed | collected 2017-08-18
GGACAAATTGCTGCATTACGACAGCAAGGCAAACAGGTAGTGCTGGTATCGAGTGGTGCAATCGCGGAAGGGATGGCACGTCTAGGTTGGGATAAGCGACCTACCTCAATGCACGAACTCCAAGCGGCAGCGGCTGTCGGCCAAATGGGATTAGCTCAAGCGTACGAAGTCGCCTTTGCCAAACACAATCTGCGCACTGCACAAATTCTGCTTACGCACGAAGATCTTGCCGATCGTCAAAGATATCTCAACGCACGTTCCACTCTCTTCGCTTTGCTACGACTAGGCGTTGTTCCGATCGTCAATGAAAACGATACCGTTGCAACTGACGAAATCGCTGTGGGTGATAACGATACGCTTGGCGCACTGGTGACCAATCTAATTGAAGCCGATGCTCTGATTATCCTGACCGATCAACGAGGGCTCTACGATTCTGACCCTCGCAAAAATCTAGAGGCTAAGTTTGTCGCACATGCTCGTGCTGGTGATTTAACTCTCGAAGCCATGGCTGGCGGCACGGGGTCAGGTATCGGCAAAGGTGGGATGCTCACTAAAATTCTGGCGGCAAAACGTGCTGCACGTAGTGGGGCACACACCGTTATCGCATCAGGACGCGAGCATGATGTGATGGTTCGTCTTGCGGCTGGCGAATGCATCGGCTCAGAGCTTCGCGCAGAGCTGCCCGTACTCTCAGCCAGAAAACAATGGATGGCAGATCACCTCAGATTACGCGGTGAGCTCATTCTCGACGCCGGCGCGACAAAAGCGCTCCTCGAAGAAGGTAAAAGCTTGTTGCCGATTGGGGTCAAAGAAGTCAAAGGCGAGTTCGAAACGGGCGATGTTGTTGCGTGTATCGACCCTACTGGCAAAGAGTGCGCACGGGGCTTGGTGAACTACTCAGCCTCAGACACCCGCCGCATCATGGGACAACCTTCAGCCAAAATTGCAGATATCCTAGGCAGTATTTCCGAGACGGAACTGATGCACCGCGACAATCTGATCATTCTTGACTGAGTTCTTGGGGATTCTCCTCACAAACGCAGCAAGAAGCCCTATACTTTGCACCATTATGCGGGGGTACTTGGCAGCTCGCCAGGTTGAGAGAGTCCCTTCGTACCAGTACGGATAATGCCGATGCTGGGAGCGTGTTCCAGCCGGTCTGGAATAGATCCCGATTCGGCTCCAATCAATTATTTGGAGCGATTCTATGAATGCCAACCCAAAGTTTTTAGCTGCAACTGCCGAGGTTGATGCGGCCGCCGTTGCACCACTGCCAAAGTCACGCAAGGTCTACGAGGTCGGTTCACGCCCTGACATTCGCGTCCCGTTTCGCGAAATTGAACAAGAGGATACGTCGACTTCTTTCGGTGGCGAAAAGAACCCGCCCCTCACCGTTTATGACACGAGCGGCCCCTATACGGATCCAAGCGTCAAAATCGATATTCGTCGAGGCCTACCAGAACTGCGTCGATCCTGGATCGAAGAGCGCGCCGATACAGAGTTGCTTTCCGGACCGAGCAGCGCATACGGCCAGGAACGCCTTACCGATCCAAAACTAACTGCGATGCGCTTTGACTTGCGTCGCCACCCACGCCGTGCGAAAGCCGGTGCCAACGTATCGCAAATGCATTACGCTCGCCGTGGCATCATTACCCCTGAAATGGAGTTTGTAGCGATTCGCGAAAATCTGCGTCGCGAACAATACATTGAAAGTTTGCGCGCCACAGGACCTGAGGGCGAGAAGATGGCTAAGCGCATGCTGCGCCAACATCCCGGTCAATCGTTTGGTGCGTCGATTCCCAACCTGATTACGCCCGAATTCGTACGCGATGAAATCGCTCGGGGCCGCGCAATCATCCCAGCCAACATCAATCACCCTGAAGTCGAGCCGATGGCAATCGGCCGTAACTTCCTCGTCAAGATTAACGCGAATATCGGCAACTCTGCTGTTAGTTCTGGCATCGCCGAAGAAGTCGAAAAAATGACATGGTCGATTCGCTGGGGTGGTGACACAGTGATGGATCTATCTACAGGTAAACACATTCACGAAACGCGTGAGTGGATTATTCGCAACTCCCCTGTACCAATCGGCACAGTACCGATTTACCAAGCGCTTGAGAAAGTAGACGGTAAGGCTGAAGATCTAACGTGGGAAATTTTCCGGGACACTCTAATCGAACAGGCGGAGCAGGGTGTGGATTACTTCACAATCCATGCGGGCGTTCGCTTACCGTTTATTCCTATGACCGCTGATCGGATGACTGGCATCGTGTCACGCGGTGGCTCCATCATGGCGAAGTGGTGTCTTGCGCACCACAAAGAAAGCTTCTTATACGAGCGCTTTGAAGAGATCTGCGAAATCATGAAGGCCTATGACGTGAGCTTCTCGCTCGGCGATGGCTTGCGTCCTGGCTCAGGCTTTGACGCCAATGACGAGGCACAGTTTGCTGAACTCAAAACTTTAGGCGAGCTGACAAAGGTGGCTTGGAAGCACGATGTTCAAGTGATGATCGAAGGTCCTGGCCATGTGCCGATGCAATTGATCAAAGAGAACATGGATATGCAGCTCAAGCACTGTGACGAGGCGCCCTTTTACACCTTGGGACCACTCACCACAGACATTGCGCCTGGTTACGATCACATCACATCAGGTATCGGGGCAGCATTGATTGGTTGGTATGGCACGGCGATGCTCTGTTATGTCACGCCTAAAGAGCACCTCGGCTTACCGAATAAAAAGGATGTAAAAGACGGCATCATCACTTATAAAATTGCGGCGCATGCGGCTGACTTAGCTAAGGGTCATCCCGGTGCGGCGATTAGAGATAATGCGCTCTCCAAGGCGCGCTTTGAGTTTCGCTGGGAAGACCAATTCAATCTAGGCTTGGATCCAGATACGGCCAAAGATTTTCACGACGAGACTTTGCCTAAGGACTCAATGAAAGTGGCACACTTCTGTTCGATGTGTGGTCCACATTTCTGCAGCATGAAGATCACGCAAGACGTCCGTGACTATGCCCAAAAGCAAGGGCTAGCGAATGATGCGGCGCTCAAAGCTGGCATGCAAGAAAAAGCCATCGAGTTCGTGAAGAAAGGCTCTGAGATTTATCATAAGGCCTAAGGCTTCAAGACTCAGGTGCCGTAACCGCAGATGTCAAAAACCAGACTCTCTTTAGTCAACGCAGCAAAAGGCGTTGGCTGTCTGGTGATTGTTGTGCATCATCTCGCAGTCTACGGACCGATGTCGGAAGTCATCGGTGCGCAGTATCCGAAACTCATCGAAGCGCTTATTGTGTACGGCAAGCTCGCTGTACAAATGTTTTTTGTCTTCGGCGGGTATTTTGTTGCATCACAAATGGCACCTGGCGCACAGCCTATCGAATTAACGCCAGGACCCCTCGTCTGGAAGCGCTATAAACGTCTGATCACGCCCTTTGTGTTCGCTGTGACGCTCGCGGCACTCATCACAGCGCTTGTACGGTCATGGTTCATACACGACTCACTTTCAGCAACGCCAACTTTCGGGCAGCTCTTGGCCCATGTATTTTTGTTGTATGACTTGATTGGACTCGAGGCCTTATCGGCCGGCGTCTGGTACGTTGCGATCGACTTTCAGCTGTTCACACTCATGGCTCTCTTTACAGCTGCATGTTGGCGCGCGCCCGCAGCGCTACGCTATGTCTTCCCTATCGCAATTCTCGCGCTCACTGCGAGCTCGTTGTGGCTGATCAATCGTCATGACACTTACGAGGCCTATGCGCCTTTTTTCTTTGGCTATTACGGCTTAGGCATTCTGGCTTATTGGACGGCGCACACACGTCTTGGCAAATGGGGGTTCATCTTAATGGCCACACTGGGTGCAACGGCGCTATGGCTTGAGTTTCGTAAGGCGGTCGCAACCGCTAGCATCACAGCTCTGCTGCTAGCCTTGGCGGATTGTCGCGGCCGTCTCGAAACCTGGGGGGACCATCCTATATTGAACTGGCTCGGCGAACGTTCCTACTCAATATTTTTAATCCACTATGGCATCTGCATCGGAATCAATGCGCTGTGGAGTGTATGGTTTCCAAGTGGCGTGGGGATAAATGCCGTCGGGATCCTCGTCGCGGTAAGCCTGTCCCTATATGCAGGACATCTGCTTTACCGCAACATTGAGAGTCGCAGTCACATCTTTGGGATAAATGCTCGCACAGGAATCTTGCTCGCCGCGCTCATAGCGACGCTGCTACTCGAGCACGCGAACACCTAGGCACGGTCAACCTAAATTCGGCGCTAATGTGCGCTTGACATCTTTCTCTGTGCGACCAGAACGCTTCACGTAGTCCTCGACTTGATCCTCACCGATCGGACCTACGCTGAAGTACTGTGACTGCGGGTGACTAAAGTAAAAACCGGACACGCTTGCCGCAGGGTGCATCGCGTAGCTTTCGGTCAACATCATGCCGATATCTGCGCCGTCTAGCACTTCAAACATCTCGCGCTTCACAACGTGCTCAGGGCAAGCAGGATAGCCTGGGGCTGGTCTGATACCCACGTACTCTTCTTTAATCATTTGTTCATTCGTGAGGGCTTCATTCGCTGCGTAGCCCCACAAGTCCTGCCGCACGCGCGCATGCAGTGCTTCGGCAAACGCCTCCGCGAGTCGATCTGCAAGTGACTTGAACATAATCGAAGAGTAATCATCGTTCGCGCGTTCGAACTCTTGCTCTTTTTTATCAACACCAATGCCAGCAGTCACCGCGAATAAGCCGATGTAATCCGCCACACCCGAAGATTTAGGTGCGATGAAGTCGGCCAAACACTTGTTCTCTACCCCTTCACGCTTAACTCCCTGCTGCCGCAGGCCACGCCAAGTGAACAACACTTTTTCGCGTGTTTCGTCTTGATAAATCTCGATGTCGTCGTCATTGACAGTGTTGGCAGGATAAAACGCAACGACGCCATTTGCGGTTAACCAACGGCCATCAATCATGCGCTTGAGCATCGCTTGTCCATCGGCATGGACCTTACGCGCCTGCTCACCGACGACGTGGTCATCGAGAATCGCCGGGAACTGGCCAAATAGACTCCACGTTTGAAAAAACGGTGTCCAATCGATGAAGCGGGCGAGCTCTGCCAAATCAAAATTCTTAAACGTACGGCGCCCAATAAACTTAGGGCGCGGCGGCTGGTACCCAGACCAATCAAACACTGGTTTTGCGGCACGCGCATCCACAATTGACATCAAAGGCACGGCCTGGCGATTTGCATGTCGACGACGCACATCCTCGTACTCAACGGCCAACTCTTCTAGATACGTATTCGCCGTTTCAGATACAAGGTTTTGCGCAACACCAACTGAGCGGCTCGCGTCCGGAACATAAATGACCGGGCCTTCATAGTGTGGAGCGATCTTCACAGCGGTGTGCACTCGGCTCGTGGTCGCGCCACCAATCATCAGCGGTGTCTTGCGGCTGCGGAAGTATTCGTCGCGCTGCATTTCACTTGCAACGTAGGCCATCTCTTCAAGGCTGGGGGTAATGAGACCCGACAAACCGATCACATCCGCCTGCTCTGCCTTGGCACGGGCGAGGATTTCAGCCGCAGGCACCATCACGCCCATGTTGATGACTTCAAAGTTATTACACTGAAGCACAACGGTCACAATATTCTTGCCAATATCGTGCACATCGCCCTTAACGGTCGCGATCACGATCTTGCCTTTGGCACGTACATCACCACCTGCCGCCGCGATGAGCTTTTTCTCTTCTTCAATAAAAGGCACCAAGTGGCCGACAGCCTGCTTCATCACGCGCGCAGATTTCACAACCTGCGGCAAGAACATTTTTCCTTCGCCAAATAAATCGCCGACAATATTCATGCCGTCCATTAAAGGTCCTTCGATGACCTCGATCGGACGGCCACCACGATCCGCAATCTGCTGTCGGATCTCTTCGGTGTCCTCAACAATGAACTGTGTAATGCCGTGCACCATAGCGTGAGCAAGTCGTTTTTCAACCGACTGCTGCCGCCACGTCAAATCCTCTTCACGCTTAGCCCCAGAACCTTTAACTGAGTCTGCAAAAGCAACCAATCGCTCAGTTGGGGTGCGTGCATCTTCGGGGTCGGCGTGACCAACTGGCTTAGCGCGATCCAGCACGACATCTTCAACTAGGTCACGCAAGGTAGGCGCTAACTCAGCGTACACGCCAAGCTGACCCGCGTTAACGATACCCATCGTCAACCCTTCGCGGATCGCGTAGTACAGAAAGACCGTGTGGATCGCTTCCCGCATCGGCTCGTTGCCACGAAAAGAAAAGCTTACGTTGGAAATACCACCTGAGATGCGTGCATGTGGCAGTGATGCACGAATCCACTTCGTGGACTCGATGAAGTCTACGGCGTAGTGATTATGCTCATCAATACCTGTTGCGATAGCAAAAACGTTTGGATCAAAAATAATATCTTCTGGTGGGAAGCCAACAACATCTACGAGCAAACGATAGGCGCGTGTACAAATTTCTTTTCGGCGCTCGAGCGTGTCAGCCTGGCCTTTCTCGTCAAAAGCCATCACGACTGCGGCGGCGCCATATCGACGACACAGGCGCGCCTGCTTTAAGAAAGGCCCTTCACCCTCCTTCAGAGAAATCGAATTCACAATCGACTTACCCTGCACGCACTTGAGGCCAGTCTCAATGACTGACCACTTTGAACTATCAATCATGACTGGCACGCGAGCGATATCAGGCTCGGAAGCGATCAGGTTTAAAAACCTGTGCATGCAAGCCACCGAATCAAGCATGGCTTCGTCCATGTTGATGTCGATGATTTGTGCGCCATTCTCGACTTGCTGTCGCGCAACTGCGATGGCCTCGTCATACTTCTCTTCGCGAATCAGACGTGCAAACATTTTGCTGCCGGTGACGTTCGTACGCTCACCGACGTTGACGAAAAGCGTGGAGTCGTCAATGTTCAAGGCCTCAAGGCCAGACAATCGAGTTTTGATTGCGATATCAGGCACAGCGCGAATTGGAAGATCTCGCACTTTTTGAGCGATGGCTTCAATATGCTCGGGCGTCGTACCGCAACAGCCACCGACCATATTGACGAAACCTGCGCGAGCAAATTCCTCAAGCAAACCTGACGTATCCGCAGGAGTCTCGTCAAACCCCGTATCGCTCATTGGATTTGGCAGGCCCGCGTTCGGATAAACACAGACGTAGGTATCGCAAATTTTAGAGAGCTCTGCGATGTAAGGCCGCATCAGCGCCGCGCCAAGCGCGCAATTCAAACCGATCGTGATGGGGCGGGCATGACGTACTGAGTTCCAGAAGCCCTCAACCGTTTGGCCCGACAGAATCCGGCCAGATGCATCGGTGACCGTGCCAGAGATCATGACAGGTAAGCGTTCACCGCGCGCCTCAAAAACCTCTTCGACTGCAAAAATCGCCGCCTTGGCATTCAGCGTATCAAAAATAGTTTCGATGAGAACCAGATCAATCCCACCGTCGAGCAGGCCATTCAGTTGCTCTGCATAGGCAACGCGTAGTTCGTCGAAAGTAACGTTACGCGCACCTGGATCATTCACATCAGGAGAGATCGAAGCGGTTTTCGGTTGCGGGCCGAGCGCCCCCGCTACAAAACGAGGCCGATCTGTTGTGCTGTATTTGTCACAAGCCTGACGTGCGATACGCGCGGACTCGAGGTTCAGCTCATACGCAAGCTCAGACAGATCGTAGTCTCCTTGCGCAATGGTCGTCGCACCAAACGTATTTGTTTCAATGACGTCAGCGCCAGCGGCTAGGTAGCCCTCATGCACTTCACGAATGACTTCCGGGCGCGTCAGCGTTAAGAGCTCGTTATTGCCTTTGACGTCTTTGCCATGTTCAGCAAATCGCGTCCCGCGAAAATCGGCCTCAGACAGCTTGTAGCGCTGAATCATCGTACCCATTGCGCCATCCAAAATCATCATCCGCTTACCCAACAACCGAGCGAATTCAGCGCCACGGGTATAGATTTCGATGGGATAAGGAAGCTTGGGATAGGACATGATCGGCTTGCGTAAAAGGGACTGGCTGAAAACCCTGTCTCAGCCAACCCATCATCGTACCAAAAACGAAGGCATGCTACATTCTGTACGGAGTTGGTGCTTTCGATGCAAAGACCCTATTGCCACAAGCAAAATGGTCGCATTGGGAAAGTTAAACGGGAAACAGGGAAATACGTCTATTTAGACGATTGTGCCTGTGCTGCCCCCGCAACGGTCAACCTTGGACGCCGAGTTTTGTCCGAGGCCAGCCCGATACCGGCCACCTCAAGCGGAAATCGATGGGTGTATGCCCACGACTTCTTTTACGTCATGGTCGTGCGGGGACGCACGCCTTCAACGAGGTTTTTTATGAAACACGCCTTATCCCGGTTAACAGCCGGCGCTGCCGTATGGGCAGCAGTCACGAGCGTCTTGGCTCAAAGCTCCGCCTCAAATAACACCCCCTCGTCGCAGATCCCACAGTTATCCACCATTGTGGTAACACCCGCGAGAGCGCCTGAACCTTTGGGCAACACGCTAGGGGACAATGGCGTCATGACTCGGGAGGATCTAGAGACCCTGCCAAACGGCACCCTAGGGGATGCCCTGATTCGTCAGCACAGCATTGAAACAATCAACTATGGCGGGCCGCAAACCTTAAATACGCTGAATATTCGCGGCACGAACAGCAATCAGTCTTTGGTTCTTATTGATGGCTTACGCATCAATAACGCAACAAACGGCCTACCATCGATCAACGCTATTCCGCTCAACAGTGTCGAACGCATCGAAGTTGTTCGCGGCACGAGCAGCAGTCTTTACGGAGCAGATGCCATTGGCGGTGTAATCAATGTCATCACACGCGGCGAGAAGGACAGACCGTTTTCTGCCTACGCCAACGCCGGAGTCGGCACATACGCGACCACACAATTTGATGCCGGCTTTTCTGGGGCCTCGGACGGCTGGGTCTACAGCCTGTATGGTGGGTACGGTCAAAGCGGAGGCTTCAATACGAACCGTAATACGGCTTACTACTACAACCCCGATAAGGACTCGTATTACCGTAGCAACGTTGGTGGCACGCTAGGCTACACGTATAAACCAGGTCAAACGCTGACCCTGCAAACCTTCCAGTCAACCGTCAATGGCGGTTACGACATGGGCATGCCCTACTTTAACGACCGTGGCGTCCAAACACTCAGCAGTAATATGCTCACGAGTCGCAACGTGATTTCCTCGCTTTGGACAAGTACCTTGCGCGCAGGATTTTCGGTCGACGACTACAAGACTGTGGGGGCTTCCATCGGCGCATTAGATGGAACCCAATACTTCAAAACACGCCAGAATCAATACGTGTGGCAAAACGACTTAAAGTTTTCACCTACACAAATTGTGAGCCTGGCCTATGAACGGCTCGAGCAAAGCGTCGACGGCACGCTCTCAAATGGCGACTACATCGCCCCCGCCTACGTGAACTATCAGCAGACCTCACGCTATACCAACTCATTACTTGCCATCTATCGCGGCAACTGGGGTCCGCAATCCGTTCAAGCAAGCGCGCGAACGGACAACAACTCGCAATATGGAAATTTCGTCACAGGCAGCCTGACCTACGGATTAGAGTTATCTAAAAACTGGCGAGCGAGCGTGGGAGCAAATACAGGCTTTCGGGCGCCAAATTTCAACGAACTCTACTGGCCCGTCACGCCCTTTTTTATGGGTAACCCGCTCTTGCGTCCAGAGAAGTCTCGCAACATCGAGGCAGGCTTGCGCTACACCACAGACAATACTCAGCTTGGTCTCACGGTATACCGCAATGAGATCAGTAATCTGATCCTGAATCAGCCGAGCATTGCGGCCGACCCCTATTCACCCTATATGCCAACAAACATCGGGCGCGCCACCATACAGGGTGTGACCCTATCAGGTAACCAGCGATTGGGCGCATCGACACTTGTGCGGGGTAGCTTCGACTGGCTCGATCCACGTAACGCGGATACGGGCGAGCTGCTGCCACAACGTGCTCAGCAAGTATTGAAGCTCGCGGTCGATCAATCGGTAGGACGTGCGCGCCTGACGGCTGAACTCTATGTCACCAGTTCACGTCGAGACGCGTTTTCTAGCGATACCTTAGCGCCATTCAGCCTTGTCAACCTAACGGCGAGCTATCCGGTATCCGATCACGCAGAGGTACAGCTTCGCTGGAACAACGTGTTTGGCCAACAATACACGTTGGTGCAAGGCTACAACACGCCCGGTTCGAATATATTCGTGAATCTTGCGTTGAAAATGTAAACCTATGTGGCGCTATCTGATCTTGTGCCTTGCCTGTTGCCTCTTCCCGGGACCATTGGTGTGGGCGCAGATCATGGTGCGCGATGATAGTGGGCGCACGGTCGTTCTCAAGCATCCCGCTCGCCGTGTCGTGACTCTGAGCCCCCATGCGACCGAACTGGTCTTTGCGGCGGGCGGTGGCAAGCAAATCGTCGCCACTGTCACCCCAAGTAATTATCCACCCGAAGCGCGTCAGTTACCGCGCATCGGGGATGGTGTGGTCCCCAACCCAGAACGTGTAGCCGTCTATGCACCCGATCTCATTGTTGGGTGGCTACCTTCACAATACGAAGCACTCAAAATACTAAACATACCGTTTTTTATCAGCACACCAACGACCCTAGCGGGGGTGGGCGACAACATTGAACGCTTGGGAGTGCTCCTGGGCAGTGCGGACATAGCACGCCAAAAAGGTAGTGCCCTGTCCCGAGAGCTCGAAACACTCTTGCGTCCAACACCATCCACCCCAGTGAGTGTATTTATTCAAGTCGCTCATCCGCCACAGTACTCCTTGAATCGCAATAATTTGCTGTCCGAGGTCCTTACCCTGTGCGGCGGAAGAAATGTCTTTGCTGCAGCAACATCGACGGCCCCTTTAATTAGCCCAGAGAGTGTGCTTTCTCAGCACCCAGAGATTATTCTGGTCGGCCGCTCAGGGGTCGCTGGGCAGCCTCAGCAAGACGCTGAGGCTGCCGATTATTGGAAAAAAAAGGGGTCATCCGCGGCACAAGCTGGACATGTGTATATGATGGACGCTGATGTTCTATTTCGACCTAGCCCCCGACTACTTGAGGCAGCCGCCTCGATTTGCGCCTTACTCCAACAAGCTCGAAAATAGAATCTGCTTTCAACTCACAGACCACTCTCATGACCGCCACACCAAACGACCCACTAGTGATTGCAGGAACGGCTTACCAATCACGCCTGCTCGTCGGGACTGGGAAATACAAGGATTTCGTACAAACTCGCCAAGCAATCGACGCGAGCGGTGCCCAAATCGTGACCGTGGCAATTCGTCGCACCAATATTGGGCAAAATGCGAACGAACCCAGCTTGCTGGAACACTTGCCTACCAATCAATTCACACTTTTACCGAATACGGCAGGCTGCTACACAGCTGAGGACGCGGTAAGAACCTTGCGTCTCGCGCGTGAGCTGCTGGATGGCCACAAGCTCGTTAAGCTCGAAGTCTTGGGTGATTCGCACACACTGTTCCCGAACATGCCAGAAACCTTGGCTGCAGCAAAAACTCTGGTCGCCGATGGCTTCCATGTCATGGTGTACTGCACAGATGATCCAGTACAGTGCCGAATGTTGGAAGACATTGGCTGCGTTGCCGTCATGCCACTCGCGTCACTGATCGGCTCGGGTATGGGAATCCTCAATCCATGGAATCTACGCTTGATCATTGATCAGGCGCGCGTACCAGTCTTGGTGGATGCTGGTGTCGGCACGGCCTCAGACGCAGCGATTGCCATGGAGCTTGGTTGTGATGGTGTGCTGATGAACACGGCGATCGCAGGAGCCTCGCAGCCCGTGCTCATGGCCAGCGCCATGAACAAGGCAGTACAAGCAGGGCGTGAGGCTTATCTCGCAGGCCGCGTCCCCCGTAAAACGTATGCAGCAAGTCCGAGCTCCCCTACCTCGGGTTTGATCTCCTCTACCGCGAAGAACTAATGTCCGCAGACTCATCACGCGCGATTCCAAACACGCTAACAATTGCCGGGATGGACCCTTCTGGGGGTGCCGGCATCTTGGCTGATGTCAAAGCGATGAGTGCCCTAGGAGCCTATGCTTGCGCGGTCGTAGCGGCACTCACCGCACAAAATACCCAAGCTGTCACTGACATCTCTCCTGTGAATCCCCAGTTCGTCCGGGCTCAAATCGACACCTTGTTCACAGATGTTGAGATCCTTGCAGCAAAGATCGGAATGCTGGGACAAACGGGGGTGATCGAGGTCGTCGCAGACCGCCTTGGACACCATCAACCCGCTCATGTTGTGCTCGATCCCGTCATGGTGGCAAAAAGCGGAGATTTGCTGCTGGAGCAAAAGGCGGTTGGCGCCCTGCGAGAACAGTTATTACCCCTCGCGACCGTCATCACGCCAAACTTACCTGAGGCTGGCGTCTTGCTTGAAATGCGCCCTGTTGAAACCGTGAAGGAAATGCGGCGCGTAGCCGAGCGATTAAGAAACCTCATGACGCACAACGGTCACCGTTGGGTATTACTAAAAGGTGGCCACCTGCCTGGCAACGACACCATCGATATCTTGCACGATGGGGATCAAATGATCGAACTGCCAGGACATCGTATCCAAACTCGAAACACGCATGGAACAGGCTGTACCCTCTCAGCGGCGTTGGCGGCACTTTTACCGCAAATGGACTCCGTTGTAGACGCGACCAAAGAGGCTAAAAAATATTTGGTTGCAGCGATCGCAAACGCTGATGCCCTAAAGGTTGGCCACGGTCATGGTCCGGTGCACCACTTCCACAAACTATGGGCTGGAAAACCCTTACAATAAGGGTTTTCCGCAATACGCTCTGTAAGTGTGCACATGAAAGCTTCGTCCTTGCCTGAAATTGAACGCGCGCGTTTCAACATGATTGAACAGCAAATTCGCCCATGCGGCGTTTTTGATAACAACGTGCTCGACGCCTTGTTTAGTGTCCGCCGCGAACTTTTTGTGCCCGCAAACTACCGTAGCCTGGCGTTCTCGGATCTAGAGATTCCCCTCTCTATTTCCTCGGGTGAAACCAACCAAACAATGTTGGCGCCCAAGCTAGAAGCGACGCTTACTCAACTACTCCAGCTCCAACCCGATGACTGCGTTCTGGAAGTGGGCACGGGCTCGGGCTACCAGGCAGCTCTCTTAGCCAAACTATCGCACTGCGTGACCTCCATCGAAATCGACCCCCGTCTCTCCGCATTTGCACAACAAAATCTGCAGCAAGCGGGTGTCACGAATGTAACCGTCGAAACCGGAGACGCCAGCAATGGCTGGGGCACCACAGAGCACCACGCTATTTTGGTCACTGGTGCCGTACCGGCCATCCCCGATGCACTGAAATATCAACTATGCGTAGGTGGTCGAATGGTTGTTGTCGTCGGCCAAGCACCAGCGATGACTGTTTATCGCGTGACGCGCAGCACAGCCGCGAGCTTCGAGACCACACCCCTGTTCGAAACAGTGATCAAACCGCTGAGCGGATTCACGACCACCCGCTTCAAGTTTTAAGGACTCACCCAATCATCCGAGCCGCTACGACCTGATGCGGATGCTCAGAGGCACGGGACTTTACTGTCTAGTTTTGTCGGATTTTGGTGACCAGGGCAGTCGTAGACCGCGCAAACTCGAAGGGGATCGCGACGGCTCGCCCACCCCAACTCTCTACTAGGGCCGTTTCGGGAAGCATGGTCATATCGTAATCGCCCCCCTTGACGATGATATCCGGACGCAAGCGTCGAATCAGCTCAACCGGGGTGTCTTCATCAAAAACAATCACAAAATTGACGCAACCCATTGCTGCAAGCAAGGCCGCACGATCGTGTTCATTATTCAACGGCCGGTCCGGCCCCTTACCCAAACGCCTCGCAGAGGCATCGGAGTTCACTCCCACGACTAACACGCCACCTAATTGAGCAGCCTCATCGAGGTACGTGGCATGTCCCCGATGCAGGATATCGAAGACACCGTTCGTAAACACGACAGGCTTAGCTGAGGTAGCAAGAGACAAACGCTCGAGGCATTGCTCGGGCGTCAGTATCTTGTTTTCAAACCGTGCAGTCACAACGTTTGAGGTCCTAACTTAGGCAGCCGAGGGCGTTGCGTCCGCCGCGCCGGGCGCCGCACGCATGAGCTCTTTACGATAGCGATTCAGATCCTGAACCGTTTTGAATGAACTATCCATCAGCAACGACATGTTGTGCAAAATGCGTGTGCTGACTTTTCCTTCCCAGTCTTTATCAAACACAATTTGGTTATCCAACCAACGCTCAAGCCAACCAGGCTCCGGCATTTTGGATTGCACAGTGTCGTTTGGAAACAATCCCTTGTTGACGTGCAAATTCGTCGGGTGCAAGGCTTGCGGTGTGCGATGCGCCGACGCCATCAACACACCAATCTTCGCAAATGCCATGCGCGCTTGCGTTGCAATGTCATGCCCACGCTGCGTTAACGCACGCTTCATATAGCGCAAGTATGCACCAGCGTGCCGGGCCTCATCTTGTGCGATGATGCTGTAAATAGCCTTAATGACTGGCTCTGTGTGCCAGTCAGCAGCACGGCGATACCAATGATTGAGACGCACCTCGCCACAGAAGTGCAGCATTAGTGTTTCAAGAGGTGGGGCAGGATCAAACTCAAATCGCACACGATGCAACTCTTCCTCTGTCGGGACGAGGTCTGGCGCGAAACGACGCAGATACTCAATCAGCACGAGCGAATGTTTTTGCTCTTCAAAGAACCATACAGACATGAACGCTGAGAAATCGCTGTCATCGCGGTTGTCGCGTAAAAACATTTCCGTTGCAGGAAGGGCCGCCCACTCTGTAATGGCATTCATCTTGATTGTCTGCGCCTGCTCGTCCGAGAGCTTGCTGCGATCAAAATCCTGCCACGGAATATCAGTCGCCATATTCCAACGCACTGATTCCATCGACTTGAACAATTCTGAGTAGAGCATATTCACTGCCTTCAATATTTGGCTTACGCCAACGGTTTAATAAATAAAATCAACATTCCATCAATGGATCAGTGCCCACAACGCAACACCCAGAGCCACGGCGGCGACGCCGGTGAGCGCAGCTAACAACCGATTCCCTTGCTCACGCGCCTGCCGCGAACGCTGTAACTCAGCAAGTACCGCAGCAGACAAATCTGGACGACTTAACTGCGCATGCATCAACCTTGGAAACTCTGGTAACCATTGAGACCACTGCCCTGCTTCTTGCATGAGCTTTTTACGCACACCTTTAAAACCAACACGCTGATGCATCCAACGCTCAAGATAAGGTTTCGCCGTTTTCCACAAATCTAACTGCGGATCAAGCTGACGCCCCAATCCCTCTACATTCAGTAACGTTTTTTGTAATAAGACTAACTGAGGCTGTATTTCAACATTAAAGCGGCGCGATGTCTGGAAAAGTCTCAAAAGCACCTGACCCAGTGAAATTTCGGCCAAGGGTCGATCAAAGTAAGGCTCGCATACCGCGCGCACAGCACCCTCGAGCTCCTCTTCACGCGTCGTGGCGGGCACCCAACCGGACTCAATATGCAGGCGTGCAACACGCCGATAGTCTCGCTGAAAAAACGCTAAGAAATTCTGTGCCAAGTAGTTTTTATCGAACTCAGATAGCGAGCCGACAATTCCGAAATCTAGTGCGATGTAACGCCCAAGGGTATCGGGCTGGTCCGACACATAAATATTGCCAGGATGCATATCCGCATGGAAGAAGCCATCGTCGAATACTTGTGTAAAAAATATCTCAACGCCATTACGAGCAAGTGTTGGGATATCCACACCCAGAGCACGCAATCGATCGACCTGACTGACGGGAATCCCGTACATGCGCTCCATGGTGAATACGTTCGATGCGCAGTAATCCCACATCACTTCAGGTACCCACAGCAAGTTGCTACGCTCAGGGTCTGCCGTGAAGTTACGACGCAACTGGCTGCAGTTGGCAGCCTCTCGGAGTAAATCTAGCTCGTCGTGCAAATGCTTATCGAATTCACCTACAACTTCGCGAGGCTTCAATCTGCGGCCATCTGGTGCCAAGCGCTCGATTAGCCCCGCAAGCACGCGCATCAAGGAGAGATCTTTGTCGATCACCTCGAGCATGCCGGGACGAAGCACCTTAACTGCCACGTGCCGTCCGTCGTGCAACACTGCAAAATGAACCTGCGCGATTGACGCCGAGGCAACGGGGTCTGTCTCAAAGTGAGCAAACAACTGACCCGTAGGTGCGCCGAGTGCAGCCTCTACAAGCGCTGCCGCCTCTTGGGATGAGAAAGGGGCAACACGGTCCTGCAACAGAGCAAGCTCATCAGCGATGTCAGGGGGAATTAAGTCACGACGGGTGGATAGCACCTGTCCAAATTTGACGAAGATAGGACCAAGCGACTGGAGCGCTAATCGCAGCCTCACACCTCGTGGCATCGTTGGGCGAGACCCCAAGCGCGCCACCCAAAGTAGACGCACCGCGAGAGGATGATCAATGCCGGACAGCACCAGCTCATCGAGCCGATAACGCAAGGCGACCAGCACGATTCGCAACAGTCTCGGCACAGACATCATCGCACCGTACTCCGGCTGGCTTCCAGTTTACGTAGTCGCGCAGTCAGTTCGGACGCGCGCTGCTCTAGTTTCGACAGCTGCGCCTGTGTACGGGATTGACGTTCAACATACATATCCATCAATGGGCGACCGACAAGTGCGTCTGTCTCCTCAGAGAGATATTCGGCCACATTACGACCGAACCCACGCAATACATAGCTAAAACCCGTCACTGCAGAGCGCGCACCTTGCACGATTCTTCGCGCGGCAACATCACCCACCCCTTGCGCCAGTGCGTCTTCGGGATCAGGACGTAGATCGCGTGACAGCTCAGATACCACCTGCGCCAATGCGGCCTGGCCCGACACGTGCACATAGTCGGCGATGTCGGGACGCGAGTCAGCTGACAGCCAAGCCACGAGATCAAAGGGTTGAGGTTGAATTTCGAGCACGACGTCAGGCTTCTCGGTTATCTCAGCAGGCATCAGCTGGCCTGCTTCAGAAATCCGAAACGTCAATGAGACGTTACCCAAGACTATTCGAAGCGTTTTATCTGCATGACGCGCCAAGCGCTCCGCAGCCCAAGGCTGTTGCTTCGCCAATAAATTGAAGGCGTGCGCCAGCACTTGCACCGGTTGAAAAACCTCGAGGCTCGGAAGCGGGGGGAAGGCTCGTCTCAAAATATCGGACTGTAGGAGTATTGACCGTTTCGGCACAAAACCGACAGTTTAACGGCTGTGGTGACATTACCGAATAAAAACGCCCGCTTATGCGGGCGTTTTGCGGTTAATTGCTCAGCAATTTGGCAAGGCTTAGCTCGCCTGCGAAACTGGAACTTGCTGAATGCCCGCAAGCAACCAACCGCCTTGCTCTGGTTTGAACAAGTTCCACACCTCTTCAAAGCGGAAGGCTTCAGCACCAACCTGCTCACGCAACATGCCCGAAAAGCGCACGCTAGCCAAGTGACCATCGCTTACTTTTTCGATCCCGAGCAGTTCGGCGTTCAACAAGACCACCTCTGTATGGTTCTGCCCGGTTTGGCCACTTAATTGCGCCTGCAGTTCTTTCAGGAGGTCATCTGTCAAGAAGTTGCGCAACTCATTGACGTTACCGCTATCCCAAACTTTCTGAATGGCAACAAATTGCTGTTTTGCTTCGCCCAAAAAACGCTGTGTATCAAAATCTGCAGGAATGAACCAGCTCTGATCGGGCGCGGGAGCATCCGAACCAAAACCAGCGGCAGACATCGAACCTGTCGCCGAAGCGGGCAACTGGACCGGTGCGGCTACGGGCTCTGCGGTTTGACGCCACATATCGTTCGACGACGGCGTGGCGCCTGCACCAGCGCCCTGTACAGCAGGCTGGGGGGCGGAGCCACCGCGCATTCTACGCAAGATGAACATCACGCCAAAAATGACCACTCCAGCGATTAAGGCCATGACCAAGAAGTCTGCCATCGCGCCACCCAAGCCAAAATGCGACAGGAGCGCAGCGATACCCAAGCCAGCGGCGATACCGGCTATAGGTCCGAGCCAACGCGATGCGCCGCTAGGCTTGGCGGCTGCGGCAGCACCGGCAGTCGAACTTGCCGCAGCGGCAGGGGCTGTTGCACTTTTCTGAGTCGTGGTGGAGGCGGCGGGAGCCTGATTGGTAACGTTGCTAGACTGACGTCCGGCATTGCTACCTTTGCCCACGCGAGCGGCATCCGCATCAAACGCCATACTTGTCAGTGCCAAACCGCTCACCGCTAACACCGCAGCTGCTACAAAACGTGAAAGGGAACGAGACATCTATTGCTCCTGGGCGAATATCGCCAATAAAAAATTACTAGGGTAATGAGGGTCTAACTTAACAAAGTGATACTTTGTGTATTCTCACAATAAATCAAATCTTACTAAAAGCTGAACGAAATTGTAAGTGAGTAGACCGCTTCCGTCTAAATAAGTTCAGTAATTAGCAAATTAGATTTTGACGCCCTCGTGCAAGGCCGTCAGACCTGCCGATAGATTGAAATACTGCACGTGACTGAGGCCCGCGTCAGTCAACATTTTCTTAAGGGTTTCTTGGTCTGGATGCATGCGAATCGATTCGGCCAAGTAACGGTAACTTTCCGCGTCGCCTGCGACTTTGCTTCCCAGCCATGGCAAAACCTTAAAGGAGTACCAGTCATACGCGGGCGCCAGGGGTCGAGCAATGCGTGAGAACTCCAGCACCAACAATTTACCGCCGGGTCGCAACACGCGCGTCATCTCGGCTAAAGCGCGATCTTTATGAGTCATGTTGCGCAAACCAAACGCAACGCTTACGCGGTCAAAGTAATTGTCGGGAAACGGTAAGCACTCAGCATCACAAACAGCGCAGGGCAACACAATCCCGTCGTCCATCAACCGATCACGCCCAACTCGCAACATCGAATCGTTAATGTCTGTCAGCCACACTTCGCCTCGAGGACCTGCCTGCTTCGCGAATGCACGTGCCAAATCGCCCGTTCCACCCGCGATATCAAGGATCTTCATGCCGGGTCTGACGGCTGCTCGGCCGATGGTGAACGCCTTCCAGACACGATGCAGCCCTGCCGACATCAGATCATTCATCACGTCATAGCGGGTTGCGACCGAATGAAAAACCTGGGCAACTTTGCCAGCTTTTTCGGATTCGGCTACGGTCTGAAAACCGAAGTGAGTTTTATCGTCGGACATTGATGTTCGCTTAAAAAATTGCAAGTACTATTCTATTCGTTTCGACTTCGATCCGTCGCTAGTTATTCGACTAACAACCCCCAAGGCAGCGCACACCGCTCGCGAGCAAACCACACAAGAGCATGAACGGACCTGTATTTTCGATACGCCATCAAGGCGACCGCTGCCTAAGCCTGGACTTCGGCCAAGAAATTAGCGCCGAGACGGGGCTCATGTGCTTGAGTGCAGCAGCTACCTTGCGTGCTGCGCAAATCCCTGGCGTCTCCGACATCGTACCGTCATACACCGCGGTAGCTTTGTTTTATTCACCGGGGACACAAAAAGAACCGGTGACTTTTGCAAGCCTATCGAAAGAGGTCTCTCGAATCCTAAGTGGCGAATTACTGCCAGCCAACGCGTCGTCACGCTCCATCAAAATACCAGTTTGTTATGGCGGGGTGCATGGCCCCGACCTAAGCGACGTCGCCAAACGTACAGGCCTCACCGAAGACGAAGTGATCGCCAAACACAGCACATCAGACACAATGGTGTTCTCGCTTGGCTTTTCCCCGGGTCATCCCTACATAGGTATTCACGACGAAATCTTTGCGATACCTAGACGCGACGTACCTCGTACCGTCGTACCACGTGGCTCGGTCGCAATCGCTAATCGCCAGTCTACGATTTATCCGGAACGGCTTCCAGGAGGCTGGCACATTCTCGGTGCGACTCCACTGCGGCTCTTTGATCTTTCACGTGCACAACCGTCCCTCTTACTGCCGGGTGACAAAATCGAATTTGTCCCAATCGATCAACGCGAGTTCGATCGACTGTCCGCTGAAATTGACGGAGCACAAACATGAGTGTCGTCGTCGTCAAACCAGGCATGCTCTCTAGCTTCCAGGATGCAGGTCGACACGGTCACCAGCCCCTCGGAATCTCCGTTGTCGGGGCAATGGACCAACGCGCACACCGCCTAGCGAATATTTTGGTGGGCAACGACGCAAACACTGCCAGCCTAGAAGTCACCCTTACCGGTCCGACCATACAGTTCCAGAAGCCTTGCTGTATTGCGTTAAGCGGTGGCGACTTAAGTGCCACACTGAACGGACAAGCCGTAGCCTTGAATCGCCCCATCATCGTTCGTGCGAAAGATGAGTTAGCGTTTGGTCCCCGCAAGCACGGCACGCGCTGCTATCTAGCGGTGCACGGCGGCTTTGCGCTCACGCCAGTGCTCGGCAGCACAAGCACGTATCTTCGCAGCCACTTTGGTGGCTGGCATGGGCGGGCGCTGCAAAAAGGTGACGAGATACCCTTGTCACGCCCTTTAAAAAATAAGGGGCTCGAAGCACTTGCGATGGAGCTATGGGCAATCAAAATTTATCTGCCCTCTTCCATTGCGGACTCTTCCCGTCAGCGTATTCGGTTAATCAAAAGTGCGCTGTGGAATGAGTTCACGCCTGAAAGTTGCGTCGCTCTGCTGACGGAAACGTTTCGCGTTAGTCCGGACTCGGAGCGCATGGGATACCGTCTAAGCGGCACTCCGTTATTGATGACCACACCGCGACAACTATTATCAGAGGCAACCACCTTTGGCACGATACAGGTGCCCGCTGGGGGACAGCCGATTATTTTGATGGCCGACCGACAAACGACAGGCGGCTATCCAAAAATGGCCTATGTAGCCACGGTCGATTTACCTCTGTTAGCCCAATGCGCTCCGGGCGATGCGTTACAGTTTGAAGCCATTACCCTTGAGCGCGCACAAGAGCTCGACGCTGCGCGCGAGCGGGCCTGGCAAGCACTCGCGCAAACGTCAAAACCAATACAAGATCTACTTCTCCATCATTGAGGTGACTACACATGGCATTACGAATTGACTTGAATTGCGACATGGGCGAAAGCTTCGGCGCTTGGAAAATGGGCAATGACGATGGGATCATGCCTTACGTATCCTCGGCAAACATCGCCTGTGGGTTTCACGGCGGCGATCCCGCCACCATGCGCAAGACAGTTGCCTCGGCGCTTAAGCATGGCGTCTCGCTCGGCGCGCATCCTGGCCTTCCAGATTTGCAGGGTTTCGGTCGTCGCAATATGGCGATCACTGATCAAGAAGCCTACGACATGATGGTGGTGCAAATCGGCGCGTTGGCTGCAGTCGCCGCATCTCAGGGCGCCAAACTACGCCACGTGAAAGCACACGGCCAACTCTATAACATGGCCGTGAAAGATGAAGGACTCGCGCGCGCCTTGGCCCAAGCGACCTATGACGTCGACAAAAATCTTGTGTTCTTTGTGTTGGCGAGCAGTCCGATGGTTCGTATTGCCGAATCTGTGGGTGTGCAAGTCGCAAGCGAAGTGTTTGGCGATAGAAACTACATGCCGGATGGCACGTTAAGCCCGCGCAACAAGCCTGGAGCAATGATCGAGGATGTTCAGGTGTCTATCAAGCAAGTACTGCAGATGGTCAAAACAGGCACTCTGACCGCCAACGATGGCAGCATCGTAAAAGTGCGTGCTGATACGCTTTGCATCCACGGCGACCAACCGGGAGCGGTCACGTTTGCCAAAGCTATTCGGGAAGCCCTGCAGGCAGAGGGGATTGAAGTCAGCGCTTGATACGATCGCTGACGTCAATCACGTCGAGCGCGTCTTAGACTAGTACGCGCTCGATTCCACCGTTGTTGGCTTTTTTGACATACTCTTCGAGCCAGTCCGCGCCCAAGATATGGCGAGCCATTTCCACCACGATGTAGTCTGCTTTTGCCCCGCTATCGGCCTCGAAGCGTGATAAACCTTGCATACAAGACGGACAAGACGTCAGCATCTTGATGTCCCCATCGAAACCGTCTTTACGCAAGGTCGCGGTATTTTTCGCAAGCTCTTCTTCTTTGCGAAACCGAACCTGAGTCGAGATGTCGGGCCGTGTCACCGCAAGCGTGCCTGATTCACCGCAACAGCGCTCTGTCTTAATCGCACTGTCGCCAACCAACGAACGAACCGTCTTCATTGGATCTTGCAGTTTCATCGGAGTATGGCAAGGATCGTGGTACATGTATCGGGTGCCCTGGATCCCCTCTAGCTTGATGCCTTTCTCAAGAAGGTATTCGTGAATATCGATCAAACGACAGCCTGGGAAAATCTTTTCAAACTCATACCCAGAGAGTTGGTCATAACAAGTTCCACAACTCACCACGACTGTTTTGATATCCAAATAGTTCAAGGTATTCGCTACACGATGAAACAGAACACGGTTATCCGTGATGATCTGCTCGGCTTTGTCGTTCATGCCGTTACCGCGCTGTGGGTAGCCGCAACACAGATACCCTGGCGGCAGTACGGTCTGAACTCCGGCATGCCACAGCATTGCCTGGGTCGCGAGACCTACTTGCGAGAAAAGTCTCTCGGAACCACAGCCCGGGAAATAGAACACGGCTTCTGTGTCGGCCGGCGCGCTAGGCTGACGAATAATTGGTACGTAATCCGCGTCTTCAATATCCAACAGTTTTCGCGCAGTTTGTTTTGGTAAACCGCCAGGCATCTTCTTGTTGATGAAGTGCACAACTTGTTCACGGATAGCCGGTTTACCGACTGTGGCAGGCGGCTTAGCGGTCTGCTTACGGGCAAACTTACTCAACACATCATGCGCCATTCGCTGCAACTTGTATCCCACGCCCACCATCGCTTGGCGCGTCGCATTAATCGTGGCTGGATCCTTCGCGTTCAGGAAGAACATTGCTGTGGACGTGCCAGGATTGAACGACTTGCGTCCCATGCGGCGCAACAAGGCTCGCATGTTCATCGACACATCACCAAAATCGATATCTACTGGGCACGGGTTGTAACATTTGTGACAGACCGTGCAGTGATCTGCAACGTCTTCAAATTCCTCCCAGTGCTTGAGGCTAATACCTCGACGCGTTTGCTCTTCGTACAAAAATGCTTCAATCAGCAGAGATGTTGCAAGAATTTTATTGCGAGGCGAGTAGAGTAAATTTGCACGAGGAACATGCGTCGCACACACTGGCTTGCACTTACCGCAGCGCAAACAGTCTTTGATTGAATTGCTAATTGCCCCGATATCGCTTTGTTGCATGATGATCGACTCATGCCCCATCAAACCAAAGCTCGGAGTCCAGGCATAACGTAGATCAGCACCCGGCATCAACTTACCGGCATTGAAGTGATTGTGCGGATCAATCTGACGCTTGTAGTTCTGAAACGGCGCGAGCTCCTCTTCGGTCAGGAACTCATATTTCGTCAAACCAATGCCGTGCTCGCCCGAAATAACTCCGTCTAGATCGCGCGCGATCTGCATGATTCGCACGACGGCCTCATTAGCCTCGCGCAGCATCTCATAGTCATCGGAGTTCACGGGAATGTTGGTGTGTACATTACCGTCGCCCGCGTGCATATGCAACGCAACAAACACTCGGCTCTTCAACACGCGATCATGCACAGCCTGCATTTGCGTTAACACCGGCGCAAAATCATTACCTCCAAAGAGTCCGGCGAGCTCGGCCTTCACTTCCTTTTTCCAGGAAATGCGAAGCGTACGATCCTGCACCACGTCAAATACACGTGCTTGCGGCTGTCGCGCCAAGCGCTCATCCAAGACGGGTTTGAGCTCGGACAGGCCGTGACCCATCAGGCTAGGTAGTCCATCGGCAAGAGGCATGTCGAGATGCTCAAGCACCCACAGCCATCTGGCGCGTACGCGCGTGATCATTTCAGTCGCGTGTCGACGACGCTCGTCTAGCGCCTCCTCCAGCGAGGCGCCCTCTTCGCTCGCGCGGTCAAGCTTGGCGATCGACAGATCACCATCTAGCGCAGACTGCAGCGCATCCAAAAGCTTCAGCTTGTTACGCGTTGATAGCTCGATATTGATGCGCTCAATGTGGTCTGTGTACTCGCCCATGCGTCCGAGCGGAATCACGACATCTTCATTGATTTTGAAAGCGTTCGTGTGACGCGCAATTGCCGCCGTGCGTGCGCGATCAAGCCAAAACTTTTTCCGCGCGTCTGCACTGACAGCAATGAAGCCCTCGCCGTGACGCGTGTTGGCCAGACGTACGACTTCACTCGTCGCCGCCGCGACGGCAGCATCATTATCCCCGACGATATCGCCAATCAACACCATCTTTGGCAGTACGCCGCGCTTGCTCTTTGTGGAATATCCCACTGCACGCAGATAACGTTCGTCTAGGTGCTCAAGGCCTGCAAGTAGCGCCCCTTGCGCACGCCCTTGCGTGTCAAGGTAGTTTTTGATTTCAACAATAGAGGGAATCGAATCGCGCGCCTGTCCAAAAAACTCGAGGCAAACAGTGCGCGTGTGACTAGGCATGCGGTGCAACACCCAACGAGCGGCCGTAATCAGCCCATCGCAACCTTCTTTTTGCACACCTGGCAGACCCGCTAAAAACTTATCAGTGACGTCTTTGCCTAGACCAACCTTACGAAACCTCGCGCCGTCGATCTCAAGAATTTCTGTGCGCAGCACACGTGTGCCAGCTGGCGCTGCACCGTCAGACCATTTCAATTCGAACCGCACCAGACCAGCTTCGTGAATTTTGCCTAAGTTGTGGTCTAAGCGTGTGACATCGAGCCAATTGCCTTGTGGATCAACCATACGCCACCAGGCCAGGTTATCTAAGGCAGTTCCCCACAACACCGCTTTTTTGCCGCCAGCGTTCATGGCGACGTTTCCACCCACACAAGACGCGTCCGCAGAAGTTGGATCAACCGCAAAGACCAAGCCATTCTCGTCAGCGATATCAGACACACGCCTGGTAACAACACCCGCCCCCGCCCGCACTGTTGCGACAGGCGTTGCCACCCCAGACAAGGGACCAATTTCAACTGCCCCCAGCGTGTCCAGCTTCTCGGTGTTGATCACCGCGGAGCGCCAAGTCAACGGAATTGCTCCACCGGTATAACCCGTACCACCACCGCGGGGGACGATAGTCAACCCGAGCTCGATACAAGCCCGTACCATCGACGCAATTTCTTCTTCGGTATCCGGGGTCAGGACGACAAATGGATACTCAACTCGCCAGTCGGTCGCATCGGTCACGTGGGAGACCCGAGAAAGACCGTCGAACTTAATATTGTCGCGCGCAGTTAATTTGCCGAGCACCTTGAGCACTTGCTTGCGCAATAGGCCGATACGCTCAAACTCGCCCGCGAAGTCACGCACAGCCTCATGCGCGCGCGTCAGCAAACTCGCTACTTTTTCGTCGCGCCCGGTGTCGTCATCCGCACGGCGCAGATCAATCTCTTTAAGTCGATGCTCCAGGGCATCGACGAGCAATTTGCGTCTCTTTGGGTTGTCTAGGAGGTCATCCTGCAGATACGGGTTACGCCGTACTACCCAAATATCGCCCAACACCTCATACAGCATTCGAGCCGAGCGGCCTGTGCGTCGTTCGGCGCGCAAATCCGACAAAAGCACCCAGGCATCTTCACCCAGTAAGCGACAGACGACTTCACGGTCCGAAAACGACGTGTAGTTGTAAGGGATTTCGCGCAAACGGGACTGTGCGTCCGACGCGGGCATGGCTTTCAGAAGGTGGCTAGCGAGAGGGGCATTCATAAAAAGATGGGTTCAAGCCCTTAAAGAGTCATTTTAAGGCATCGCACGCTGGTTGCTCGAATAACCCTTCCGCTGAGATCTACGCCTCAGAACGTCAACCGGGGCAGCATTAGCTGGGAGCTAGGGTGAGCGTCAACAGCCAAGAAATCGTGATGTACCTAAACAATTTCCCGACGGCCATCCAAGCCACACACGGCCAAAAAGACAGTCTTAACCACCCGGCGACAAGACAAAGCGGGTCACCGATGATGGGCAGCCACGCAAAAAACAGTCCTGCAGGCCCCAGCCGGCGAATCCAACGCTCGGCACGACGTCTGGTGTCGTCTGGGCTGTCATCATCCTGTTTCTGCACACGCCACCGACCGTAGACCCTATGAACACCGGCCCCCATCCAATAGCTCACCACGCCCCCCAGGGTGTTACCAACTGTAGCAACCCCGATCGCCGGCCAAAAAAGGCTTGGCACAGCTGCCAAATAGGCAAGCAATATGGGCTCGGAGCCAAACGGCAAGATGGTCGCCGCCAACAAACCCGCAACAAACAGGGTCGGCAAGCCGACCTCAGGCAAGGACAGCCAAACCAATAGTTCACGCAACAGTTCGTTCAGAGCAAACCCCACCTAGTAGTAAGAAGCCTTTAGACTAGCCGTGGGATAATTGCGGCGTTGCAGCACGCACGGCTAGGAAACCATGAATACCGATTATCTCAAGCGCATCCTCACCAGCAAAGTGTATGACGTTGCGGTCGAAACATCTCTCGACCCCGCGCCTCAACTGTCCGCACGTATCGGCAACACTGTTTTGCTGAAACGGGAAGACACGCAATCCGTATTTAGCTTCAAGCTGCGGGGAGCCTACAACAAAATGGCGCACCTGCCGAAAGCGGCGCTCGCGCGAGGCGTCATCGCGGCTTCGGCAGGCAATCATGCGCAAGGTGTCGCGCTATCCGCCCGTCGGCTTAGTTGCAGGGCTGTCATCGTGATGCCCACGACAACGCCTTTGGTCAAAATCGAGGCCGTCAAAGCGCTCGGGGGCGAAGTCGTACTCGAGGGGGATAGCTTTAGCGACGCCTATGCGCATGCACTCACATTAGAAAAAAAGCACCACCTGACCTTCGTACACCCCTTTGACGATCCGGATGTCATTGCTGGGCAAGGGACTGTGGGCATGGAGATCCTGCGCCAACACCCAGGTCCCATCGATGCAATCTTTGTGGCGGTCGGTGGTGGTGGCCTCATCAGCGGAATCGCAGCTTATGCCAAGCAGCTGCGCCCGGAAATTAAAATTATTGGTGTCCAAACAGTCGACTCTGACGCGATGCTGCGCAGCGTGCGCACCGGCCGGCGCGTCATGTTGAGTGAGGTGGGGCTTTTCTCCGATGGCACGGCTGTTAAACAAGTAGGCGTCGAAACCTTCCGACTCGCGCGGGAATATGTCGATGACTATGTGGTCGTTGACACTGATGGAATATGTGCGGCCATCAAAGATGTGTTTCAGGATACTCGTAGCGTCCTTGAACCAGCCGGTGCACTTGCCATTGCTGGCGCAAAACAATACGCAAGCGAACACAAGCTTAAAGGCAAGACGCTAGTGGCAATTGCGTGCGGTGCCAACATGAACTTCGACCGCCTACGCTTTGTCGCTGAGCGTGCCGAGGTCGGTGAGGAGCGCGAAGCTATTTTCGCCGTGACATTGCCCGAGCAACGCGGCAGCTTTCGCGCCTTCTGCAGCCTCGTCGGCAATCGCAACGTAACCGAATTCAATTACCGGATCTCAGACTCAACATCCGCCTATGTTTTCGTTGGCATTCAAGTATCGAATTCGAGCGAACCACTGCGCATCGCAAACAGTTTCCGCAAACACGGCTTCGATACCCTTGATCTTACCGACGACGAGATGTCGAAAACCCACTTGCGCCATATGGTCGGCGGTCGATCGGGCTTGGCGCAAAACGAATTGCTCTACCGCTTCGAGTTTCCGGAAAAGCCGGGTGCGTTGATGCGCTTTCTGCAGTCGATGAAACCAGACTGGAATATCAGCCTTTTTCACTACCGCAATCAAGGTGCGGATTACGGTCAAATCTTGATCGGCATTCAGGTGCCTGCCGGAAGCAAAAAAGCCTTCAAGGCATTTCTTGACGAGGTGGGCTATCCGCACTGGAACGAAACAGAAAACCCCGCCTACAAACTATTTCTGTAAAAACATCAAAGATAGCCGCGCGGGCAAGTATCCCGGAGTCGTTAGAACGAACACACGCTAAAAAATGGCGTGTCTGTTTTAGCAATCCGCGCCGACCCACCCAGCTCGGGAAGATCCACGATGGCGGCGGCCTCCACAACGTTACTGCCAAGCTCTTGCAGGAGTTTGACAGCCGCCAGCATGGTACCGCCCGTCGCAACCAGATCATCGACAAGTAATACGCGCTGTCCTGGCTTGACTGCATCTTCATGCACTTCAACCACCGCGTCACCATATTCAAGCGTGTAGGCGGCAGACACAGTTTTGTAAGGTAATTTTCCCTGCTTTCGCACGGGTACGAACCCAACACCTAAGGCATAGGCAAGCGCACTTCCAAAGATGAATCCTCGCGCATCGATGCCCACAACGACGTCGAGCTTGTGGCGCATATGGCGGTAAACGAAGATATCAATCAGCGCACGAAAGGCGCGTGGATCTTGAAGTAGCGGCGTGATGTCACGAAACATGACGCCTGGCTTGGGCCAGTCGGGCACATTACGGATCAGGCCTCGCACGAGCTCTATCGGGTCCTGATATGGAATCGGGGTATTCATCGAACGATTCTCCGCACGCGTTTGGACAAAACAAAGAATACGCTATGCGAACACCCGCATACGCGCATCAATGGAATATATTTCACTCCGTGCGCACCTTGACGGCACGTGAAACACGCAGCGCCTTAGCACGCGCCTGATCGATCGTGCGGTCTTGGGCGAGGGCCACACCCATGCGTCGCTTCACGAAAGACTCTGGCTTACCGAACAGCCGGATATCGGTTCCTGGTTCCGCTAGGGCGCCTGCCACGCCGTCGTAGCCAATTCCTTGGGCCTCGACTCCGCCGTAAATGACACTACTCGCTCCTGGCGCGCTCAATGCTGTGTCAACCGGCAAGCCAAGAAGTGCACGCGCATGCAGTTCAAATTCGCTCTGCCGTTGGGTGACAAGCGTTACTAGGCCTGTGTCATGCGGGCGGGGGCTCACCTCAGAAAACCAGACTTGATCTCCAGATACAAAAAGTTCCACACCAAAAATACCCTGCCCGCCTAGGCTATCGGTGACCTTTAAAGCGATCTCCTGGGCCCGCTGCATCGCGAGATCAGGCATCGGCTGCGGCTGCCAACTTTCGACGTAGTCTCCGTCAACCTGCCGGTGTCCGATGGGCTCACAAAAATGCGTGGCAATCTTTCCGTCGGCACCCCGGGCACGCACGGTCAAGAGCGTAATCTCATACTCAAAGTCGATAAATCCTTCAACGATAATCCGGGTCCCGTCCACCCGACCACCTTGCCGCGCGGTGTTCCAGGCAGATGCGATATCTTGTGGTCCACGCAAAACGGACTGCCCCTTGCCAGACGAGGACATCACCGGTTTAACCAAGCAGGGAAAACCAACTTTTTGCGTTGCGCACTCTAGCTCTTCGACAGAGTCCGCAAACTGATACGGAGACGTCGGCAAGCCTAACTGCTCAGCGGCTAATCGACGAATCCCCTCGCGATTCATCGTCAACTGCGCTGCACGGGCAGTAGGCGTCACGCGGACTTTGCCCGCAGCCTCCAATTCGACCAACAGGTCTGTCGCGATCGCTTCGATCTCAGGAACAATGATATGGGGGCACTCTTGCTCAATGACGGCCCGAAGCGCCTCTTTGTCAGTCATCGCCACGACGTGCGCCCTGTGCGCTACCTGTTGACCAGGCGCATCGGCGTAGCGATCGACCGCGATCACTTCAACCCCAAAACGTTGCAATGCCAATATGACCTCCTTACCTAACTCTCCGGAGCCTAAAAGCATCACTCGCAGACCTGTCGGGAAGCCGGGCGTGCCTAACCTTGCCTCAAAGGGTGCCAGGGCAGCCGCGGGAGATGCGTTCGATAAAGAAGAGGTCGTCACCATAGGGATCCTGAAATCGTTCCTAATGAATAATGGGATACGAACGGACGTTAGCAGATAGAAACCCAGCACGCCTACGGGCCGAAACGATTAAAATCAGGCAATGTCCTCACATAAATCGTCTGTCGCCTCCGCGCTCACATCGGCTCGCCGCACTCTGGATATCGAAACCCGAGCGCTAACCGAATTAAACCACCGCCTCGACGCGAGCGTTGAGAAGGCGGTTGCTCTCATGCTTGCCTGCAAAGGTCGCGTAGTTGTCTGCGGCCTCGGGAAAACAGGTCATATCGCACGCAAAATCGCGGCAACACTGGCCTCGACCGGGACGCCGTCATTTTTTTTACATGCGGCCGAAGCAGTGCATGGCGACATTGGCATGATTGGTGGACAAGACCTGCTGATCGCAGTCTCGTATTCGGGTTCTGGCCAAGAGCTGCTCACCATTCTGCCGGTTGCCCATCGTCTCGGGGTCAAAGTGATCGCGATGACAGGCCACAACGATTCAGAATTGGCTCGCCTCGCCGATGTTCACTTAGATGTCAGCGTCTCACAAGAGGCTTGCCCGCTTAATTTAGCACCCACCGCCAGTACCACGGTCGCGCTGGCAATGGGGGACGCTCTCGCTGTGGCATGCCTTGAGGCACGCGGATTCGGAGCGGAAGATTTCGCCCGTTCCCACCCAGGCGGCGCTTTAGGGCGTCGATTACTGACGCGTGTCGCTGACATCATGCGCAAAACGGACGCGGTGCCCTGCGTGACTCAATCGGCCTCCGTTTTTGAAGCGCTGGAGGAAATCTCACGAAAAGGGATGGGCATGACCGCTGTCGTCGATACCGAAGGGCGGGCGATCGGCATTTTCACCGACGGTGATTTACGCCGTTTAATTGAACGCAAGGGCGATGTACGCAACCTCTGTGTCGCAGATGGCATGTCGCGCAACCCTAGACATATCCAAAGCGACGCTCTCGCTGTGGATGCGGCTGTCATTATGGACAGCCACAGATTAAATCAAATGCTAGTTTCTGACGATCAAGGTAAATTGATCGGTGCCGTACACATGCATGACCTGATGGCAGCCAAGGTCGTTTAACTCAAGATGAACAAACCTCTACTCGTCCCTCATCCTGCTGAAGCGCTCGTGCTCGCTAAGATTTCTGCCTCGGTTCGTGAGCGCCTTGCACGCATCAGGCTGATGGTTTTTGATGTAGATGGGATTCTGACCGACGGCAGTCTTTGGTATGGCGAACACGGAGAGGTGTTCAAACGCTTCAATGCGCTCGACGGCCATGGGCTGAAGATGCTAGCAGCAAGCGGGGTGACTGTCGTACTCATGACCGGACGATCAGGGCCAATCGTCGATCGTCGTGCTGCAGAACTAGGCCTGGGCGACGTCTTACAAAATGTGCGTGACAAGGGCCTTGCCATCGCAGAACTTGCCGCGAAGCATCATGTATCGCTAGAACAGACTGGCTTCATGGGTGACGACCTGATTGACTTGCCGGCCATGCAACGCGCAGGATTTGCAGCCTCGGTCCCGGACGCTCCTGCGTATGTGCAACAAGCGGCGCACTGGGTCTCGAATAAAGCCGCAGGGCATGGCGCTGCACGCGAATGCTGTGACGTCATTTTGGCCGCCCAACACCGACTCGGAACGTTTTTTCAGCCGGGTCGACTTGGCCCGGGAACAATACAGTAAGCACCTATGAAAGAACGCGCATCGATTGTCGTATCGTTCATCATTTTGCTCTCGCTTGTTATGGGGACATGGTGGGCTGCCGACTATTCCCAACGTGCCGTTGAAATTGACCCCCCGAGCCGCATGACGCATGAGCCTGACACCTGGGCCAAAAAAATCGTCCTCTTGCGGACAGACGAGAAAGGGATTGTGATCCATCGCCTTGAGGGTGACCTGATGGAACACTTTCCCGACGACAAATCCTACGAGCTCATTGCGCCTCGCGCCTTCGCGCTTAAGCCTGAGAACCCACTCACCGTCGCCACCTCCCGAATCGCCGTCATTTACGACGAGGGCAACAAGATCATCATGCGTGGTGACGCCGTTGTCTTGCGTCTTGGGGATGCCGAGCGCCAGCCCCTAAATTTTCGTAGCGAAGAGCTCACCATGCTCGTCAAAGAAGACGTAAGCTACACCGACCTTCCGGCCGTGGCAACAAGCGGTAGATCACGGATGAGCGGAATCGGCATGCGATTTAACAATGCCACGCAGCAGCTAGACGTGTTTAAATCGACCGACGTTGACATTGCCCCTAAAGATCAGGCGGCAGGGTCGTCCCCAAAAGCATTAATGCCCAAGCCATGATTACTCTTTGCTCTCCGCGTCATATTTTCCAGTCATGCATCGCCATGCTGTGCGTAACATGGGGCATGACGGTTCAAGCCCAGCAGGCTCCCGCTGCCGCAACTACGCCAGAAGAGCCGAGCACAACCATCCTCTCCGACACGCTCCACTACGACGACACAAAACGTGAAAGCACGTTCACAGGTAAGGTTGTCATGACACGGGGGTTACTCACCATGAATGCCGATGTGCTGCAAATGCGCGAGGACAAAGACGGCAATCAGTTCGGTGAAGCAACTATGAAAAGTGACAAACTGGTCCTGATTCGTCAATTGCGCCCAGAAAACTTTGAGGTCCTTGAGGGCGTTGGACAACGCGCAGAATATGACGGTAAAAATGAAACCTTCGACTTGATCGGCAAGGCGGTGGTCTCACGCTACATCTGCGGCAAACACTTTGACACAGTAAGCGGCCAACAAGTCCGGTACAACCAAAAGACCGACGTCTATCAAGCGTTTTCGGGGCCCAACTCCGCGAATATAGACGGCCGGGTGCGCTCCGTCGCGCAGCCCAAGGCACGCGCAGAGGCAGCGATTGCTGAATGCAAGGCGAAACAAGGTAATCTGCCGTTAACCCCTGCGATTAAGCCCGCTGGTGCAGCTCGCCCATAAAGCTTCAACCATGCAAACATCGCACGCTTCCACTCTCTCAAATCCCGCTTCTGAGCATCCGCCCGGAAAGCTTAGCGCAACCGGACTTCGCAAATCTTATGGCGGCCGTATGGTCGTGCAAGACGTTTCGATCTCGGTCAACAGCGGCGAGGTCGTTGGGCTGTTGGGTCCAAACGGCGCGGGCAAAACCACCAGCTTTTACATGATCGTTGGCCTCGTTGCTGCCGATATGGGTCGTATCGAAATTGACGATACGCCCATCAGCAGCATGCCTATTCATCGTCGCGCACGCATGGGCTTGTCCTACCTGCCGCAGGATGCTTCCGTATTTCGCCGACTAACGGTCGAACAAAACATCCGCGCCGTTCTCGAACTACAGATCGACAACGAGGGCAAAAAGTTTTCAGCCAGTATGATCGAGCAACAACTCGACTCGCTACTCGAAGAACTACAAATTACACACATACGGAAAAACAGCGCTTTGTCGCTGTCGGGCGGGGAGCGTCGTCGCGTAGAAATTTCCCGTGCGTTGGCGACGCGTCCGCGATTTATCCTGTTAGATGAACCCTTCGCGGGTGTCGATCCGATCGCCGTGATAGAGATCCAACGCATCGTAAGGTTTCTCAAAAGCCGCGGGATAGGCGTACTAATTACAGACCACAACGTGCGTGAAACTTTGGGTATCTGCGACCGGGCCTACATCATTAGCGAAGGTAAAGTGCTCACCAGCGGCGTACCTGATGCCATCATTAACGACGCCTCCGTACGTCGCGTATATCTGGGCGAACACTTCAAGATGTAGCGCCCAACAGGGGATATAGCGTCCATTTGCATGCTGCGCTGCACACAAACGGTGACTGATGTAAGTCAACCTATGGGTGTTTGCACCCCTTGATTTCCCCAAATAAGTCACTACACTTAAATCGTCAGCCCTAGAAAAGGAGTTCCTCACCCCCCCTGAATCCCGTGCACCCGCACATTCGTTGTTCCTTTTTGGAGAGTACGCAATGAACCTGAACATCACCGGTCACCATCTTGACGTCACCCCAGCCATCCGGGAATACATCCAAACCAAAATGACCCGTGTTTTACGGCATTTTGATCACGTCATCGGCACGCAAGTCATGCTGTCGGTCGAACCCCTCAAACATCACGCAGAAATCACGTTGCACGTTCGCGGCAAAGATATCCACTGCGCAGCGTCGGAACAAAATCTTTATGCCTCGATTGATCTGCTGATCGATAAAGTCGACCGCAAAGTACTTCAGTACAAAGCGCGCATGCAAGATCACCAACACGTAGCGACGAAACGGCAGGTTTTCGAAACGGCTTAGCCGAACTCCACCACGTCGCACCCACGCCCGCACATAATGTTGCGGGCGTTGTTTTTTAGCTTCCCACGTACGACTAAAGGGACATGCACACCATCGCATAAAGCCTGAACCTATAATCAAATGCATGAAACACTTGTCTCGCCTTTTGCCACTGAGCAATATTGTGCTCGACTTGCCCGCGACCAGTAAAAAGCGGGTGTTTGAACAAGCCGGCTTGCTGCTCGAAAATAATCAAGGTGTCGAGCGCGCGGCCGTATATGAAAGCCTATTCGCGCGTGAGCGACTCGGTTCCACTGGACTAGGCTCGGGGATCGCGATGCCTCACGGCAGAGTCAAAGGGCTTAAAGCGGGTGTCGCCGCTTTCATCAGGCTCGCGAAACCCATTCCTTTTGATGCGCCGGACCGACAGCCCGTTAATCAACTCTTGATTCTGCTCACGCCAGAAGCCTCAACGCAACAACATCTCGATATACTTGCTGAAGTGGCTCGCCTGTTTTCCAACGAAGCGCTTAGGTCTCAATTGGCGATAGAAACGGACCCCAAGGTCGTACACGCGCTATTGACCGAAGACCTCCGCTAAGTTTTTAGCCGGCGGCCCCACCTTTTCCACTACGGAGTCACCATGCTGACGGTGCAGGATCTGGTTCACGACAATACCGAAGACATCCAATTTACGTGGGTGGCTGGGCAAACGGCGGCTGACCGCCTAATCCCAGATAATGGCATGGCTGCAGCCGATTTGATTGGACACTTAAACCTGATCCACCCTTCGCGCATTCAGGTGTTCGGCACGCAAGAGATGGATTACTACACGCGCTTTGACTCGAAGCGTCGCATTCACCATCTCGACGAACTCTTGGCGGGGGGCGTTCCCGCGATTTTGATCGCCGATGGCTTACCGCCTACTGAAGACTTGATCGAAAGCTGTGAACGTAACCACATTCCGCTTCTATCGACCCCCGTCCCAGCAGCCGAACTGATTGACCTGCTTCGAATTTATCTCAGCAGACGCTTGGCGCCCACCACAACTGTACATGGCGTGTTTATGGACGTACTTGGCGTGGGTGTACTCATTACGGGGGAATCAGGGCTCGGGAAAAGTGAACTAGCGCTTGAATTGATTTCGCGAGGTCACGGTCTCGTCGCTGATGATGCGGTAGATCTATCGCGCACTGCGCCTCATGTTGTCGAAGGGCACTGCCCGGAGCTTTTACGCAATATGCTTGAAGTACGAGGCTTGGGTTTGCTAAATATTCGCACTATTTTTGGTGAAACATCTGTGCGTCGGAAAATGAAACTGAAGCTGATCGTGCATCTCGTACGAGCAACGGCACAAGACAAGTTCGAACGCCTCCCCCTACAAGACATGACGCAAGATATGTTGGGCTGTCCGATTCGCAAAGTGATGCTACAGGTGGCGGCAGGACGTAACTTGGCTGTTCTCGTCGAGGCAGCGGTACGAAACACCATCCTAAAGTTGCGCGGCATTGATACGCTCGCTGAATTTATGGCAAGGCAAGCTGAAGCCATCGCACGGGGACAGCCATAACATGCCGCAATTGAACGTCGTCTTGCTCACAGGTATATCTGGGTCAGGCAAATCCGTTGCCCTGCGATTACTAGAGGATGCTGGTTACACCTGCGTCGACAATCTACCGGTACGGTTTTTGCACGAATTTATTGGTTCGATGCGTGGTGACCCCAATGGGCGCGTAGCTATTTCAATTGATGTGCGTTCGCCAGGCGAGCTCGATGAGTTGCCCGACATCATCACGGCCTTGTCTGCCATGGGGACCCAATTGCGCGTCGTGTTTCTCGACGCAGACGATCAAACCTTGATTCAGCGCTATTCTGAATCACGCAGACGCCATCCTCTTTCGGATCGACTAACGCGTAAAGGTGTTGCAGCGTCGCTCGAACAATGCATCGCGCAAGAACGAGACCAGCTCGCACCGCTGCGCAACCTTGGTCATGTCATTGATACCTCCGGCCTGACCCCGGGGCAGTTACGGACCTGGATCCGTGACCTTGTCCAAGCAGATCGCAAGCCCCTGTTACTCACCTTTGAGTCGTTCGCTTTCAAGAAAGGCGTGCCGAGCGACGCCGATATGGTCTTCGACGTACGCTGCCTGCCCAACCCACATTACGATCCCGCGTTGCGACCGCTCACCGGTAAGGATCAGCCCGTTGCGGATTGGCTCGCGGGATTTGACGACGTGGGACAAATGGCCAAGGACATCGAAGAATTCATTCGCAAATGGTTACCGCGCTATACCGAGGATACGCGCAGTTACTTGACCGTCGCGATTGGTTGCACCGGCGGCAAACATCGCTCTGTGTATTTGGTTGAGACCTTGGGCAAACGCTTTAGCGACCACGGCCTAGTGCTCGTACGTCATCGCGACCAACCTACTCTGTCCTAATGCACTCGACCCGCACAAACCTCGGCCGCATCGTCATCGTCACGTTCGTTTGCGCACTTCTTGTGGCATGTTCAGGCTCCGGGCGACGAGGTGGCGCTTACTACATGGATGACGGCCCCGAAGCAAACCCGCCCGCAAACCTAGATGCCGTGCCCGATGCGGTACCGCGTATTGAGCCGCTAGCTCGAGGCCCAAATAATCCTTATGTTGTCTTTGGGCAACGCTACGTTCCCGACACATCGGGCCAACCTTATCGCGCACAAGGCCAAGCTTCTTGGTACGGAAAAAAGTATCACGGCAAGCCAACCTCAAACGGTGAACGCTATGACATGTATGGCATGACTGCGGCTCACCCCACGCTACCGATCCCAAGCTATGTCAGAGTGACCCGTGTGGGGACTGGCAAAACCGTCGTACTACGTATCAACGATCGTGGTCCGTTCTTAGGTGGGCGCGTCATTGACTTGTCTTACGTGGCGGCCCACAAACTAGGCGTTCTCTCGCCCGGGAGCGCCGAGGTTATTGTCGAACGCATCATGCCGGAACAGATCGCCAACGGCACAGTGCTTGCAGCCAGCACCCCCGTCGCTGCACCAAGCACCCCGCCTACCGGGACTCCGACTCCACTCGCCCCGCCCCCTGCACCGGTATCTGTAGCACAACCTCCACCACCGGGTGGTCCGACCGTCGCAACACTGCCCCTCGCTGCGGTACCGGCCAATAGCGCTACGCCCGCTGCCTCCGGGTCGGTGTACCTACAACTCGGCGCCTTCAGCGATCCCGCGCGCGCGCAAGCTGTTGCGACGCGAGCAGCCGCGCAAGTGCCGACTCAAGCGGGCGTCTCGGTCAACGTTGAATTGGGCGCAGGAAACTTACACCGCGTACGCGTCGGGCCTTTTGCGAGTACCGAGGCCGCGACCCAAGCCGCGACGCCGCTTGAGAACGCGCTCGGCGTTACGCCACGGATCACCGGCCCCTAAGCGCGACCGATCAGTTAACCACCCTTGCGCGTCAATGCGCGGGCATAAAGCGTATCCCGTGACTGACCCGTTGCCTTAGCGGCCACGCGTGCTGCATCACGCACGGATAGCACTTCCAACAACGCGTCTAACCAAGCATCAAGGCCCGCATCAACTTTTTCAGTGGCCTCGATGTCAATCTGCGTGTCCGCCGGATGAACAATCACCACATACTCGCCTTGCTCTCGATGCGAGTCAGCTTCTAGCCACCGCTGCGCGTCGGCTAACGTGACGCACACCACCTCTTCAAAGCGTTTGGTCAATTCTCTGGCCAAGCTAACTTGGCGCGTCGGTCCGAGTACGGATAACAAGTCTTTGAGACTAGCAGCAATACGATGTGGCGCCTCATAAAAAACAACAGCACTCGCCAGCTGTGTCCAATGACGAAACCACCGCTGTCGCGCCATGGATTTAGTGGGTGCAAAACCAGCGAACACAAAACCAGGTGACGCATCCGTCGTCACTCCTGTCGCCATCAGAGCGGTGATGACAGCGCTCGCGCCCGGCAAAGGAACGACACGGAACCCGGCCTCATGCACCGCCTGAACGACCAAACCACCTGGGTCGCTGACTGCAGGAGACCCCGCATCGGAAACCAATGCGACACGCTCCCCCGATCGAAGTCGGCGCACTATCTCGATGGCTACACCGGCCTCGTTATGCCGGTGGGCAGATATCGTCGGTGTATCTAATCCCCACGCGTCAAGAAGCGTACGAGTTGCCCGCGTATCTTCCGCTGCGATGACGTCAGCTAGCTGTAGCGCATGCCACGCGCGCAAGGACAAATCACCGAGATTTCCAATCGGCGTGGCCACCACATACAGGCAATGCGTTGGCCATTGCTGTGCGTCAACCTTTTGGCCTAGTCTATGCCAAGCATCAGGGCACTCTTGCGGTTGGACATCTTCTGTCATGGGTTGATTCTGCGAGTCTGAATTGTGGCAGTGTAGTCGGCTTACTCCCCCTCGTCACGGTGTCTGATTCAGCATGAACTCAAAGCAAACACAAACATTCGACCATACCTCCCTTTTCTTTCAAGCCCAACTCGCACAGCAAAAAACGCTGCGCAGGAAGAAAAAACCTAAGCCGGCGGCGGTCTCTCACCAGCATCGTGTCTCGCGACACGACAAAGAACAATCCACCCCCAAGCGCTCCCCAGCCCAGCAGCGCGGGGACATCTACGAGACGCAAGCACGCGAACATCTCCAGAGTTCAGGTTGCGTGATATTGGGTCATCAACTGCGGTGTCCGGTCGGCGAACTCGACTTGGTCATGCGTGACGGCTCAACGCTGGTGTTTGTGGAAGTCCGCCAACGCGCGTCGAGCACCTTTGGCGGGGCGGCGGCCAGCGTCACCTGCACAAAACAACGCCGCGTCCTCCGCGCGGCGCGCTGGTTTATGCGTCAACTGGTAGAACAACACTTTGGTGGTGCGACCCCGCATTGCAGATTTGACGTGCTAGCCTTTGAACCGACAGGGCTCGTCTGGCATCGTGACGCCTTTCGCCTGACCCTAGATAAATGAGATAATGCAAGCCTAGGAGCCGAATAATCGCCATGAATCTTGCATCGACACTCGCCGCCCACTTCAACGACCACGTTGCTGCCACGCAAGACAGCGCCGAGGCACTCTCGTCACCGCTTTTAGGCGCAATCGAAGTGTGCTTTAGTTGCGTGACGAACAACGGCAAAATACTAGCGTGTGGAAATGGAGGCTCGGCAGCCGATGCTCAGCACTTCATCGCCGAACTGGTTGGTCGTTTTGAACGCGAACGCCTCCCCCTCGCAGGCATTGCCCTGAACACGGACACATCCATCCTGACTGCAGTCGGCAACGATTATGGATACGCCCAAGTTTTTTCGCGTCAAATCAGCGCTCTCGGTCAACCGGGTGACGTACTGGTCGCAATCTCCACGAGCGGCAACTCAGAGAACGTTCGTCATGCTATCCAAGCCGCGCACGAGCGCGAGATGCGCGTCATTGCGCTGACCGGAAAAGGCGGTGGCGCAATGACTGATTTGCTCCGCCCCGATGATATCCACCTCTGTGTTCCCCACGACCGCACAATGCGCATTCAAGAAATTCACATTTTGCTATTGCACATGCTGTGCGATGGCATTGACACGCTCTTACTCGGAGATTCCGCATGACACTCGCTGCTCGTTTTTTCCGTCCCATTCTGCTTTGCGTCGCGCTCGGATCCTCTGCAGGCATGCTGCAGGGCTGTATCCCCGTTTTAGTCGGTGGCGCCGCAGCGACCACCGGTCTCGTAGCGGTCGACCGTCGCTCCGTCGCACAACAAACTGACGACAAAACAATCGAGCTGAAAATTGGCGGCGAACTTCGCAATACCTTTGGTGACAGCATTCGCGCCTCGATTACTGTCTATGATGGGGTTGTGCTACTCACTGGCGACACCATCGGCAACGATGTAAAGGCTAAAGCAGGAGAAATCGCACGCAAAACAAAAGGTGTGAAGTCTGTATCAGATCAAATCATCGTAACCAAAGAGACGGCATCCGCTGGTGTTGTTGGAAACGATATTTGGATCACCTCCAAGGTGATGGCGACACTCGCCACGACCAAAGACATTCCCTCACGCACTATTACGGTTACAACAGATCGTGGCATCGTCTACCTGATGGGCCTCGTCACCCAACGCGAAGGGGACTTAGCTGCATCAACCACAGCCCAAATTGGAGGTGTCAAGCGAGTAGACAAGCTCTTTCAAATCATCACCCCAGCTGAGGCGAACCGTCTTGACACTGCAAATCGCCTGATGGGCGGGCGTTTGGGTGATCCGGCCCAACCTTCGGCGCCTGTTACAAGCTCTGACGGTAGCGCAGGCGGAGCGCCCGCTCAGGGCGGGGTACAAGTGATGCCGATTCAATGAAAAAGCTTTTAGCGCTTGCGCTACTCGTGGCACTTGGTGGGATTGGCGCGTGGTTCTTTACCGCGCCAACACCGAAGGCGCCCGAGGTAACCTTCTCAACGCTATCGGGTAAGCAAATCGAGCTGTCCGAGTTGCGTGGCAAGGTCGTACTCGTCAAGTTCTGGGCCACCAGCTGCGTGACCTGCGTCGCACAGATGCCCGACAACATTGAGAACTACGAAAAATACCGTGCCCAAGGCTTCGAAATCGTAGCTGTTGCGATGCAATACGATCCCGCCAACTATGTCATCAATTTTGCAGAGACCCGCAAGCTGCCATTTCCGGTTGCCTTAGATACGGTGGGTAAAGTTGCCAAGGCCTTCGGTGATGTGAAACTCACACCGACAGCTTTCCTAATCGATAAAAACGGTCAAATCGTTAAGCGCTATCTCGGACAATACGATAAGCAAGAGTTCCGACGTACGCTGGAAAAAGCTTTGGCGAGCTAGCCCCATCCGGTCATTCTTGGCTCTACAATCCGTTTCCAACGATTTGTTCCGATCCACAACCACTTGCCTGCCGAACGCTCATGACCAGTCAGAAACAAACCACTTCCATGCCTCCCGAAGTATTTGCTGAAGTCTTGTCCGAAAGTCTGCCCTACATTAAACGCTTTCATGGCAAGACGATCGTTATCAAATACGGTGGCAATGCGATGACCGAAGAGGTCTTGCAACGTAGTTTCGCGCATGATGTCGTGCTGCTTAAACTGATTGGTCTGAATCCTATCGTGGTGCACGGTGGTGGCCCCCAAATTGATGAAGCCTTGCGTCGCATCGGCAAGCAGGGTACGTTCGTCCAAGGCATGCGCGTGACGGACGCTGACACGATGGAGGTCGTCGAGTGGGTGCTTGGCGGACAAGTGCAGCAAGACATCGTGTTGATGATTAACGAAGCTGGCGGTAAAGCGGTCGGCCTAACAGGTAAAGATGGCTGCCTGATCCAGGCAAGTAAAAAACTGATGCCCAACAAAGACGATCCTTCTAAACCACTAGACATCGGTTTTGTTGGCGATATCGACCGCGTAGAGCCCGCTGTCGTAAAAGCTTTACAAGATGATCAGTTTATTCCTGTGATTTCACCAATCGGCTATGGCGAAGACGGCCTAGCCTACAACATCAATGCTGATGTCGTCGCGGGCAAGATGGCCGAGGTGCTTGGCGCCGAAAAGTTACTGATGATGACCAACACGCCCGGCGTACTCGACAAAGACGGAAAGCTTTTACGACAACTATCCGCCAAAACAATCGATGCACTGTTTGCCGATGGCACAATTTCAGGCGGGATGCTGCCTAAAATTTCCTCTGCACTTGACGCAGCGCGTAACGGGGTGAAATCTGTGCACATCGTAGATGGTCGCGTACCCCACTGCCTATTGCTGGAAGTATTGACGGATCGCGGCGTCGGCACGATGATCTCGTCGCAGTAATGCGCCTGTGACTCCGAAGCGGCTGCCTCTGCACCCACGGATACGCGTGCGTCGCGCGCGCGTTCATCTAACCGAGAGCGCCCCCACAGCCCGTGAAAAGGACTTAGTCTGGTTCTTCGACCTCGACAATACGTTACACGATACCTCGTACAAGATTTTCCGGGAAATCAACCTTGGCATGACGGCAGCAGTCATGGAGGCACTTTCGATAGACGAGCAAGAAGCAAGCGTTTTGCGTACAAAATACTGGCGTAAATATGGCGCGACCCTTATCGGCCTAGTGCGACATCATGCTGTTGATGCACATGCTTTCTTACACCGAAGCCACGACTTCGATATTGCGCCGCTCGTTCGTGCTGAGTCGGGTCTAGCAGGTAAATTACGCCGCCTACCCGGCAGAAAAATCCTAGTGACAAATGCACCCCTACGCTACGCACGCGCCGTCTTAAAGCATCTAAAAATCCTGCACTGCTTTGACGGGCTGTGGGGCGTCGAGCAAATGCGCTTGCATGGGCACTTCAGACCAAAGCCGTCGAGTGCAATGATGCGGCATATTTTGGCGCACGAAGGCGTGTCACCGCGCAGAGCCGTGCTCGTAGAGGATACTGTGGAAAACTTACGGGGGGCTCGACGTGCCGGCCTGCGCACCGTCCACGTTTATCACCCCGGAACACCGTTTGGTTTGGGCAAGAGTGGTCGCCCAAATTTTGTCGACTTACGGGTAAACTGCGTATCAGACTTGTTGCTTCAAAAACGTCCGTTGCGGGCGTAGCACACCCCTCTTCGCAGCGTACGTCTCATTTTTTAATCCTTCCTTGATGGGCTGAACGCGATGTCAGTCAAAACCGGCGAACGTAAACATCAGATTCTGCAAATGCTTGCAGAAATGCTTGAGCAGCCGCGCGCTGCGCGAATCACGACTGCTGCGCTTGCCGCGCGGATGCAGTTATCCGAGGCCGCGTTGTACCGGCACTTCGCAAGCAAGGCTCAAATGTTTGAAGGTTTATTTGAATTCATCGAATCAACGATCTTCACGCTCGTCAATCAAATCGTTGAATCGGAACCAAATGGTGTCGAGCAAGCGCGCAAAATCGCCGCGATGCTATTGACATTTTCCCAGCGCAACCGTGGCATGACACGCGTTTTAACCGGCGATGCGTTAGTGACTGAGGACGAGCGATTACAAGCGCGTGCAAATCAGATCACCGATCGGATCGACGCCTCATTCAAACAATCACTGCGCCACGCGATCACGAGCGGAACAATCGATGCCTCAATCGAAGTCACCGCCTTAGCCGCCGCCTTGACTCAACTTGTCATCGGCAGCTGGCTGCGATTTGCACAGAGTGCATGGCAAACGGCACCAACGCTGCACATGGATGCCCAACTCAAATTGATTCTTAGCGCAGCCAAAAGCAATAGCTGAACTGGGTGTTTATGCGGCTGCTCGCGCAGAGCAAACAAGACATCCCGGATCACGCTTGACCTTCACGCTATGCCATTGCATATCGAGCGCATCCAAAATCAATAGACGTCCCTTCAGCGTGGTGCCAATCTGAGCGATTACTTTTAACGCCTCTGCCGCCTGCATGCTGCCGATGATGCCGACAAGGGGCGCAAACACGCCTGTGGTCGCACAATTCAATGCCTCGACATCCTCCGCCTCCGGGAACAAACAGTGATAACAGGGTGCGTTGTTGTCGCGGGGATCAAATACACTTACCTGCCCTTCAAAGCGAATCCCAGCACCGGACACTAAAGGCTTAAGGTGTTTCACGCATGCACGATTGACCGCATGGCGCGTCGCAAAGTTATCTGTGCAATCCAACACAACATCCACTTGTGCGATCTCGCGATCGAGCGAACTCTCATCCATGCGAGTCGTTCGAATCTCAACCTTTAAGTCGGGGTTCAAAGCAAGCATGGTGTGACGACCTGACTCCGCCTTCAGCTGACCAAGGCTGCTTGTGTTGTGCATGATCTGTCGCTGCAGGTTACTGATCTCGACCACATCATGATCAGCTAACACGATTGTTCCGACACCAGCCGACGCAAGGTACATCGCTGCTGGGGAACCAAGCCCTCCAGCGCCTACGATCAACACTCTCGCCGCAAGTAGTTTCTCTTGCCCTTCTATGCCCAGCTCATCCAAGAGAATATGCCGGGCATACCGCAGCAACTGGGCGTCGTTCATTTCTTACTCGAAGATCCCTCGGCCGCATTACCCGTCTTCGCAGTCTTAGGCGCAGGCACAGCTTTCTGAATCGGCTTGCCCTCCAGATAATTCACGGCTTGTTGTAACTGGAAGTCCTCGGGCGTACCAAACTGAAACACCTTGTTTGTATCTGCAAGAGGTGTCTCATCTTCTTTCGCTTTTGCTCGCTCATCAGGCGTCTGGCGGTTGCTCAGATGACGCTGCAGATCCGCTTCGCGTGGCAACTTAAATAAGTCTCCCTCGGCGGTGTCGGCCACCACAATATCTGGATTAATGCCTGTGGCCTGGATCGAACGTCCGCTCGGCGTAAAGTAACGCGAGGTCGTCAGCTTAATCGCCGTACTGTCAGAAATCGGCAGGATCACCTGGACAGAGCCTTTACCGAACGTGCGATTACCCATAATCGTGGCGCGCTTGTGGTCTTGCAGCGCACCCGCAACGATTTCAGAGGCGGAGGCCGAGCCAACGTTAACCAACACCACCATCGGAACCGTCTTCACCCACCCTGGTAATCCGCGCAGATAATCTGACTCCCCGCGGGCGTAATCAGACGGGTTAGACAAATACTTTTGCTTCGCATCAGGCGCACGCCCATCGGTCGACACAACCAACGTATCCGGCTTGAGGAACGCAGCGGAAACACCAATCGCGCCGCTCAATAAGCCGCCCGGATCATTACGGAGATCAAGAATCAGCCCACGGGGTGCGCCTTTCGCGCCAAGCTCTTTCAAATGACGCGCAAGGTCTGCGCCAGTTTTCTCTTGGAACTGCGCAATACGGACATAACCAATATTGCCATCGAGCATCTTGCTCCGCACGCTGCGCACACGGATGGTATCGCGCACGATCTTTATAACGATTGGCTGCGCTTGCCCTTGCCGAATAATCGTCAGCGTGATGGGCGTCCTGACTGGCCCACGCATCATCTTCACCGCGTCGGTCAACGACAAACCTTTTGTCGACGTGTCATCGATTTTTGAAATCAAATCCCCCGCACGAATACCGGCGCGTGCTGCGGGCGTATCTTCAATGGGCGAGATGACCTTGATCATGCCGTCTTCAGTACCGACCTCGATACCCAGACCACCAAACTCGCCTTGCGTAGAGCTTTGCATTTCCTTGAATGCGTCGGCATCCAGATATGCGGAGTGCGGGTCAAGGTCCGACAACATGCCGGCAATCGCGCCGCTGATTAATTTTTTATCGTCGACCGCCTCGACGTAATTATTTTTAATTGCGGAGAATACGCTTGAGAACTGGCGCAACTCGTCTAATGGCAGTGGTGAGCCACGTTGCGCTACAGCACTGATGCCTAGGCTCAACAACACGCCGGCCACAATACCAGCGGAAACCAAACCAAAACTACGTAATTTACGAGTGCCCATGCACATTCCTGAATTCAATGTCGTTAACGCGGAAACCTAGGCAGCAAAATCAACGCGCCAAGTAGGCTATCGGATCGACGGCGGCGCCACGGTGCCTGATCTCGAAGTATAGGGCGGAATCCACTTGCCCACCCGTACTTCCCGCCAGGGCAACGGTATCTCCGGCTCGAACGCTGTCACCTACCTGTTTAAGCAAACTTTGGTTGTAAGCGTAAACGCTGAGAAATTCCTGGCCGTGATCCACAATCAAAAGGTTGCCGAACCCCCTTAACCAGTTCGAATACACCACGGTCCCGGCACCGACCGCCTGAACTGGGGCTCCCGCGTCAGCACGCACCAAAATCCCGCGCCAGATCCCACCCTCTGGACGATCCGTCCCAAACCTCGCCATCACAGCACCGCGAATTGGCCAGCGCACATTCTTTGATAATCCCTTACCCGGAGCAAGGGATGCGGTATCTGACTCGGTTTGCTCCGCGCGCTCGGCTTGAGCCACCTGCTGCGCCTCTTGGCGACGCCGATCCGCTTCTGCCGCACGCCTAGCCTGCTCCGCTTCACGCTGCGCCTTTTCTTTACGCGCCAATTCAAGTTTGCGTGCCTCCTGAGCTCGGCGTTCCGCCTCAGCCGCCGCCTGCTGTGCGGCCTTAAGCTGTCCCTCGAGGTCCGAAATCAACCCCGAAAGACGCTTTTCATCCAGCCCAAGCCTTGTCGCTTCAGCACGCTGGGCTTCCATCTGCCCCTCAATACGCGCAAGAACCGTCGCTCGCTCCTTTTTTTGTACCTCAAGCACTTCTTTTTGCTGTGTGGTTTCAGCCACCAGCCGCGAGACGTCCTTTTGACGGACGTCGGCACGCGCCTCGAGCTGCGCCAGGCGCTCAATGTCCTGTTTCAGAGCCGCGACGGCCTCTGCCCGGGCTTTCGAAACGTAATCCAGATAGGCCAAATTCCGGCTAAGCTCCTGGGGATCATCTCCCGAGAGCAATGCAGACCAAGGAGATAAACCGCTTGAATATTGCTGGCGCAACTGATGAGACAGTTCGTCGCGACGCACTCCCAAGGCGCGCTGCTGACGAGTAATTTGTCGCTTTAGATCCTCGAGCTCACTCTGCGCCTTTTTAAGATCAACGTTTAACTCTGCGATCCGTCGAGTGGTCTGGGAAATTGCGGTTTCGGATGCTTTAAGAGCATCCGCCGCCTCCTTGCGATCAGCCTCGCGTGCATCCAGCTCCTTTTGCACGGACTGAATGCGACCTCGTAAGTCTTCCCGCTGGCGCTGAACTTGAGTTTGACGTGCAGCGATGTCCTCGGGCTTGGCCAGAGCTGGCCCCACGCCTCCGAGAAGGCTTAGGGCAGCACATAGCAAGATCGCAAAATGCGGTTTGATCACGCTTTCTTGGCTTTCCCTTGAGCGGCAACTGCGGCCATCGCCGCTTCGATTTCCGCAGGATCGCCCAAGTAGTAGTGCCGGATTGGACGCAAATCTTTGTCTAATTCGTACACCAAAGGCTGGCCCGTCGGGATATTCAGATGAACGATATCGTCATCCGACACGTTATCCAGGTGCTTAATCAACGCTCGCAAACTGTTGCCATGCGCAGCCACCAACACGCGACGGCCCGCACGAATGGACGGCGCAATCGTCTCGTCCCAAAAGGGCAGGACGCGTGCCACAGTATCTTTGAGACATTCCGTCGCGGGCAGTTGCTCTGGCGTCAACTTGGCGTAACGCGGATCAAACCGAGGATGACGCGGGTCTTCCAACCCGATTGGGTTTGGCGCGATCGCGTAGGCACGGCGCCAAATCAAGACCTGCTCGTCCCCATACTGCGCAGCCATTTCGGCTTTGTTGAGCCCCTGCAAGTCGCCGTAGTGGCGTTCATTCAATCGCCAGTTATTGTGGACAGGCAGATACATCGTATCCATCGCATCCAGCGCGATCCAAAGCGTGCGGATTGCACGCTTGAGCACTGATGTAAAAGCCACGTCAAAAACATAGCCTTTATCCTTCAGCAGCTCGCCGGCGCGACGCGCCTGTTCGCGACCAGCCTCGGTCAAATCGATGTCGGTCCATCCCGTAAATCGGTTTTCGAGGTTCCATTGGCTTTCGCCGTGACGCATCAAGACTAGTTTATACATGGCAGACACAGGTTAAAGTGTGGTTAAAGCACCATTTTATAATTGTCTTTGTCTTTACAACCAGTCGAGCCTTTTTTAGGGGCTAGACCGCCTCTTTTGGATACGCCGTGGATTTCTTTTCAGATCAAAACAACCTTTTATTAATCGGCATCGCTATTGGCTCAGGGCTTGCGCTTGCTTGGCCAATGATCCAACGCAGTCGGGGTGGCGCGACAGTAAGCAGCACCCAAGCTGTACAAATGATTAACCACCAGGGCGCTGTTTTGTTTGATATTCGCTCAATCGAAGCATTCCATGGCGGGCACATCCCCCAAGCACGCCACGCGCCACTGGCCGATATTGAAAAAAAAGCAGCTAGTCTTGCGAAAGACAAGCCCATTATTCTTGTTTGCGAGATGGGGCGTACCGCTGTAGGTGCCGCAACCCGTCTGCGGGCACAAGGATTTACCGCTATCAGCGTACTCGATGGTGGAATTAAAGCTTGGACAACTGCTGGCCTGCCCCTCACGACCAAATAACGGAGTTATCACATGAACAAAGTCGTTATGTACACCACGGGCTACTGCCCTTACTGCTCACGTGCTGAAATGCTTCTAACTCAACGCGGCGTCGCAGCAATTGAAAAAATTCGCATCGATGAGGATCCTGAACAACGTTCCATCATGATGGAACGTACGGGACGACGTACTGTGCCGCAGATTTATATTGGCGACACGCATGTGGGCGGCTTCGATGACCTGTCTGCGCTCGACCGCGAAGGCAAATTATTACCACTACTTAACGGATAGGCTGGCCTAGCTTATTTCTCTCTTTCCACTTATTGTCTCTGGATCCTTTATGTCTGACCAAAACGCTCAAAACGAAAACGCGCCCTCCTTCAATATGCAGCGCGTCTACCTTAAGGATCTATCTCTAGAGATGCCTAACGCTCCAAACATCTTTCTGGAGCAAGATGCGCCCGAAGTTGAAGTGGCGATTAATGTTGGCGGACAAGCGCTCGCGGAAACGGTATTCGAATCGACCGTGACCGTAACGGTGACGACTCGAATTAAAGACAAAGTGCTATACCTTGTTGAGGCAACACAGGCAGCAATTTTTGAGATCGCGAATATTCCGGCCGAGCAACTCGACCCGATCATGGGGATCGTATGCCCGACAATGCTGTACCCCTACCTGCGTGCCAACGTCGCGGACGCGATCACTCGCACCTCGTTGCCTCCTCTGCATCTCGCAGAGGTAAATTTTCAAGCCATGTTCGAACAGCGCCTTGCGCAAGCCGCCCAAGAGGCAGAGGCTTCAGGTGCAAACAAGGACTCAGGTTTGATTCTGCCCCCGGGCATGACGCGCCAGTAACGCCTTAACGGCACCCGCCCATGCCTGCGCCCAACTCCCACCCCGGCCCCGTTGCGATATTGGGGGCGGGCGCTTGGGGAACAGCGCTTGCAAACATCGCTGCGACCCGGTGCAGTGCCATGTTGTGGGCACGCAATGAGGAAATTGCCGCTGCAATTCTTAGCAAACATACGAATCAAAAATATCTTCCAGATATTCCACTGCATCACTCACTACAAGCAAGCAGTGATTTGGATAGGGCGCTTAACAACGCATGCGATGGTGAGTTACCTGGTCTGCTGATCCTCGCGGTTCCACTCGCGGGTCTGCGCGCACTTTGTGCCCTACTTGCAGAAAAGCTTGCGCAACGAACAGATAGGATTGCCGGCATTGTCTGGACCTGTAAAGGGCTCGATGCCAGCACCGGTCAGCTACCGTCTGAAATCGCACAAGAAGCGCTAAGTGGTAACTTGAGTGTTCCAACTGGCGTTCTCTCTGGACCCTCATTCGCGCGCGAGGTCGCACAAGGGTTACCGGTTGCACTCACCATTGCAAGCACGAGTAGCGAACTTCGCACTCGCTGCATTGACGCGCTCCACGGAGGGGCGGTTCGAGTCTACACAAGTGACGATGTAGTAGGCGTTGAGGTCGGTGGGGCCTTAAAAAACGTGATGGCGATCGCCTGTGGAATCGGCGACGGGCTTGGGCTTGGCACGAATGCGCGTGCTGCACTGATTACCAGAGGTCTGGCGGAGATCGCTCGGTTTGGCGAAGCACTTGGTGCACGATCTGCTACGTTTTACGGCCTCACAGGGCTTGGGGATTTAGTACTGACTGCAACCGGAGACCTCTCTCGCAACCGACAAGTCGGGCTTGAAATTGGTCGCGGTCGCTCCTTGCCAGATATTCTTGCCGGTGGCTTAACGGCAGAGGGGGCTCGCTGTGCGCAAGCGGTATTACAACGCGCCCGTGCATTAAAAGTAGACATGCCGATTACTCAGGCGGTATGTGAAGTTTTGTTTAACGGCGTCGCGCCTATCGACGCGGTGACGCGCTTACTGGCGCGCGAAGCAACGATGGAGTAAGTCTGATGCACCGAATCATCACATTGTGCAAAATAGCGCGCTTGGGCAACATATCCTATTTATTTGCGCTAATTTGTGTACTGCTGTTAAGCGGCCTATCAACCGCAGTCAACGCCCAGCAAGTGTGGCCACACGAGCGTGCAATCCATCTCATCGTGCCTTTTCCAGCCGGAAGCTCACCCGACCTTCTGGCACGTCTTTTGGCGACTCCACTGTCAAAGGCGCTGAATCAAAATATCATTGTCGAGAATAAACCGGGTGCCGGTGGCAATATCGGCACGCGTCTCGCCGCACGCGCCGCACCTGATGGCTATACGCTGCTCTATACGATCAATGGGCCGCTGGTCACTGCCGCCACGCTTTACAAAAAAACACTTGGATATGACCCTTTTAAAGATCTCGCGCCAGTCACACTAGTCGCCACGAGCCCGAACGTCCTGATCGTTAATGCCACGTTTCCGGCGCCCACACTCTCCGAGTTTGTTTCACAAGTCAAAGCAAAGCCAGGCGCAGCAAACTATGGGTCCGTCGGGCCGGGGAGCGCATCACATCTTGCGATGGAGCTCTTCAAGCACCAAGCGGGCATCGACCTCACGCATATCCCCTACCCTGGATTTCCTCAAGTAACGACAGCAATTGTTGGTCAAGATATCCAAGCTGCGTTCATGGTACCTGCCATCGCGATGACTCAAATCAAAAGTGGAAAGGTCAAAGCACTCGGCATCACGAGTCTGACTGAGGTGTCGGCACTGCCAGGGCTTGCACCACTAGCCAGTCAAGGTTTTCCGGGATTTGAGGCGATTTCCTGGAATGCAATTCTGGCCCCAGGCAATACGCCGCCTGCCATCATTGAGCGACTACAAAAGGAATTGTCTTTAATTATCCAAAGTGACGACATCAAGGCGAAGTTTGCCGCGCAATACTTTACGGCCGCTGGTTCCTCTCCTTTGGAGCTCACTCGGTTAATGCGAGAAGAAACGAGTCGCTGGGACGAAGTGATCGCAAGGCTGAAGCTATCGCTTGATTAAAGCGACCTCGATTTGCTTAGTTTGCGCCTGCATAGCCTTGCTGTCGCCAGGCTTCAAACACCATCACCGCGACAGCGTTCGATAGATTCAAACTTCGCTGCGTAGGCAACATAGGCAAGCGTAAGCGCTGCTCGGCTGGGAAGAGCGCCATCTGACTTGCCGATAGCCCTGCCGTTTCACGGCCAAAGACAAATACATCGCCGGGCTGATAGGCGACCTCACCGGCGTGACGCGTTCCCTTTGTGGTGATCGCAAAGACACGATCAGCGGGCGTCCCAATTACTGCGATCGCGTGCTCCAAACTATCATGCTGAGCAATCGGTTGCCAGTCGTGGTAGTCGAGACCTGCACGCCTAAGCTTCGCGTCATCGACAGTAAATCCTAAGGGCTTGACCAAGTGTAAGCGTGCGCCCGTGTTTGCACACAGCCGAATGACATTACCCGTGTTGGGTGGAATTTCAGGTTGGACAAGGATCACATGAAACATGGACGCTATTGTGCCAGAGCCGTCCTGTTGACGTCAGGCAGATAGGGGGCAGGCGTTTTCGCAGCAACCAGCCCAACGACTCCGCTAGCACCTCGCTGCAAGAGCGCCTCTGCCCCCGCCTCCAGCGTGCTTCCAGTTGTCATCACATCATCCACGAGCCCCACCCAAACAGGAGGTAACGGATATAAGCTCTGATAGAGCGTATGCGCACTTTTCTTGCGCGCAGCGCGACCCAGAGACTTTTGGCTGTCGCCGCTACGCATGCGTGTCAACCACAGCCGATTCACCGGCAAACGCGCGAGCCGCGAAAGCTCCACGGCGATTTCACACGCAGGATTAAATCCACGCCTCTGTGCAGCTTTAGAATCCGCGGGAATTGGAACGAGTGCGGCCAATCTAGGCAACCGCGTATCACTAGACTGCATTGCACCCCAAATGAGTCGCGCATAGAGCCCCGCGTGATGCAAGTGCCCGCCCTCCTTAAATATGCGCATTAAACGATCGCCCGGAGGGGCGTAACGCGTGGCGGCGACAACCATCAAACCGGCGCTTGTTCGATGGCACGTCGGATCACATCGCACCGCATTTCCGCACTGCTGACACAAATCACCCGCAGCGGATGACCAATCACACAAAGGGCACACTCCGCCTAAACAACGCCGAAACAGCTCTCGAATAGAGTACATTTTGATACCTCCAGCGATCATTGTCCGAATGCGCTGGTCGACTGTACACAAACTATGACTTCGCCATCCACACCTGCCCGATTGCCCATCGATCCGAAACATGTTGCTCTGCAATTTGCTCGGCGCGGGGATCTCTCGGACGCACAGTTTCTATACGCCGAAATCGCTCAACGGATGGATCAGCGGCTTAAATTGATTCGCCTTCAACCCGCAGAAATTTTGGATGCCGGCTGCGGTGCCGGCCAGCAACTCAGCCTGTTACATGCACGCTATCCGAATGCCCGGTACTGCGGACTGGATCAATGTGCGAGCTTACTCACACACGCGCAGCGTCGAGCACAAACCCAGTGGCCGCGCCGTGTACCCAATTGGGCGCTCAAGCTGACGGGGCGTACTGCGCCTGCCCGCTGGATCCAAGCTGATCTCGCCATGACAACTCTCGCCCCTGAGTCACTTGATCTTGTGTGGTCTAACCTGAGTCTGCACTGGCATCCCGCGCCACACGACGTACTCCAGGAATGGGGCAGGATATTGCGTCCGAACGGCTTGGTGTTTTTCTCCTGCTTTGGGCCTGCAACTTTAAAAGAGCTACGGCTTGCACTGGAAGTGGCAAACCTGCGTACGCGTACGCCAGACTTTGTTGATATGCATGACTTCGGAGATTTATTGGTTGAAAAGGGATTCTCCGATCCTGTCATGGACCAAGAGGTGCTCAACCTTACCTACGAGACACCAGAAAAACTTCTGGCGGATGTAAAAGCCTTAGGTGGAAATGCGGCAGTCGGACGTACCGCTGGTTTGGTGGGCAAAGCGTGGCGCACCCGACTAAGCGCTGCGCTTGAGTCACAGCGACAACCCGATGGTCGTATTCATCTGACAGTGGAGGTCGCTTACGGCCATGCCTGGCGAAGCGCTCTGCGCCGCACGCCGAGCGGTGAAACCCGCATCAGCGTGAGCGCGATCAGACGAAAATCAGCCGAAAAATGACTGGTAGGCCTTAAAGGCCATATACGTGGTCAAGCCAAACAGTAGAAACGCGAAAATGCGCTTTAAGGTTTTGACGGGAAGCTTATGTGCTGCCTTCGCGCCAACCGGTGCCAAAAGGACACTCACGGAACCCAACACCAACAACGCCGGCCAGTAGATGTAGCCAATCATTTCAGGAGGTAGACCTTCCTTACCCCAGCCCGACCACACATAGCCAATCGTATTCGCCAATGCAATAGGAAAGCCGAGCGCCGCAGATGTACCGACAGCCTGATGCAAGGGTACGTTGCACCAAAGCATAAAGGGTACCGAAATAAATCCACCGCCAGCACCTACTAACCCAGACACAAATCCGATTGTCCCGCCAGCCGCTACCGATCCTGCCGGACCGGGCATTTGGCGCGCAGCTTTCGGTTTCTTATCGCGCAACATCTGCAGCGCGGAATAACCTACAAAGATCGCAAAAAATAGGGCGAGCCATCCTGTTTTCAGCGCGGAAAATATCGCCCCACCAGATATCAAGCCACCTATTACGATCCCTGGAATCAAAAGCCTGACCAGATCCCATCGCACAGCGCCTTTGCTGTTATGCGCACGAACACTCGATACCGATGTAAATAAGATGGATGCCATCGAGGTTGCGATCGCAGTATGCACAATCAACTCAGGGGAAAGCTTTTGCCAAGTAAGTAGCAGGGTTAGAAATGGAACGAGCAACATCCCACCACCGATTCCTAGCAGTCCAGCAGCAAAGCCCGTGACACAGCCTAGAATGACTAGTGCGACAATAAATAGTGGATCCATGGCGTTGCTTGTTGCCTCAATGCTATAAAAGTGGCTCAGTATACTAACTGGAACTCTGTTGTGCCGGCTATCTCATTGCGCCATCACCTATCCTAACGAATACTCAGCATGAACTCTTTAGATACCGAAGTCTTACAAGTTGCCTTGGAGTGGCTACGCGAAGGGCACACCGTACATCTCGCGACGGTCGTACAGACATGGGGCTCCGCGCCTCGGCAGGCCGGCGCTATGTTGGCCGTGCGCAGAGATGGGCGCGTAGTTGGCTCTGTTTCCGGCGGCTGTATCGAAGACGATCTCATCGCCCGAGCACAAGCGGGGGAGTTACCCTCAAAGCCGGAATGGGCGCGATATGGGGTGTCTCAAGAGGAGGCTGCCCGTTTTGGACTGCCTTGTGGCGGCACGTTACGACTCGTCATTGAGCCTCTCGCACTCGAGGACTGGATTGCCCGAGTGGTTGAAGTTACCCAGGCGTCACAGCTCGTTGGTCGCTGGCTTGACATGACAACAGGCGCCTCAACGCTGACAGACGCGCGTCCAGGGCAACTGACCGAAGTCAATGAAGAGGGCTGTCACTTTGTGTACGGACCGCATTGGCGATTGTTAATCATTGGTGCGAACCAGACTGCTCAAGCGCTTGCACAGATTGCAACGATGTTGGAGTTTCAAGTGATCGTGTGCGATCCGCGAGAGGAATTTACCGCGGACTGGAATATGCCTGGCGTGTCGTTACAGCCTGGGATGCCTGATGACGCGGTGCTCGAAATACAAACCGATGCGCGCACCGCAATCGTCGCCATCACGCACGATCCGAAACTCGATGACATGGCGCTGCTCGAGGCGCTTAAATCCAAGGCATTTTATGTAGGGGCCCTCGGATCGTCACGCAATCAGGCCAAACGCCGTCAACGATTGCTAGATTTTGACTTGACCGAGGGAGATATCGCTCGCCTACACGGTCCAGTTGGGCTAGAGATTGGTAGCCGGACTCCCGCAGAAATTGCAGTGGCTGTGGGAGCACATTTGGTACAAGTTAGGCGCAAGCTTGAAGACGAGCGGGTCGCAGGTCTAAGCAATCCACCTAAACAATCTCGTTAAAAAAGATCGCTTGTCGCGTGATTAACCGCCGCGCTTACGCGACTCGATTCCAAGCTGTTTCAGCTTGCGGTACAGGTGTGTGCGCTCTAGCCCGGTCTTGTCCGACACACGTGTCATGCTGTGATTTTCACGAGCGAGATGATATTCAAAATAAACGCGCTCGAAAGCATCGCGCGCCTCGCGAAGCGGCAACTCCAAGGATATGTCCCCCAGCAAGCTTGGGTCAGCAGCTGGGCTGGCAACCTCCGGCACGACGGGCGCGACCACTTCGGCTACCTCTGGCACGACCGCTGGCGCTGCCGCGGGTGGTGTCGCTGGAATAAATGCACCACTGGCTGACTTGACGACAGGCAATCGACCCCGGGCCAAACCTGTGGAAATAGTCTTAAGTAGACGTTGCAACGTGATTGGCTTTTCAAGAAAGTCGATGGCACCGATACGCGTGGCTTCAACAGCGGTATCGATCGTTGCATGCCCACTCATCATGATCACAGGCATATCGAGCAATCCTTGCGACCCCCACTCTTTCAGCAGCGTGACGCCGTCTGTGTCTGGCATCCAAATATCCAACAGAACCAGGTCGGGTCGCATGCGCAGTCGAGCCGCACGCGCTTGCGCGGCGTTCTCCGCCAGCTCGATTGTGTGTCCCTCGTCGTAGAGAATTTCGGAAAGCAATTCGCGAATTCCGACTTCATCGTCGACAACTAAAATTCTTGCCATATATTTCTTATCACCTATTGCACACCCGCATTATCGTCATCTTACGACTTTCCGTCCACCGCGGAGGCGATCTGCGTCAATAAAATTGAAACGCGCGCCCCGCCTTCCTTACGATTCGAAATATCAATACGCCCTTGATGCTCATCCACAATCTTACGAACAATTGCCAACCCAAGACCTGTACCTTGGGCTTTCGTGGTGATGTAAGGCTCAAAAGCACGCTGTAATATTTGTGCGCTAAACCCAGGCCCGTTGTCGGTGACGGTAAAACGGATGCCGGGCTGCTCCACTCCCTCACTCGGAGCCGACTCCACTCGCTGCGTCGTCACTTCAATCACTCCAGATTCCGGCTCATCCACTAAAGCATCACGTGCATTCGCCAGCAGGTTGTGCACAACTTGGCGTAATTGCGTCGGATCGCCTATCACCCAGGGCAAACCAGGCTCAAGTGAAACATTAAGATGCCAGGCGTGGTGTGCATCGCGAACCATGCCCTCGACGGGATCCCAACCGTACAGCCCCAACACCTCATCGACCAGCGCATTAAAATCAAGTGACACCATGACGACCGCTGGTTTACGGGCATACTCTTTGAAGTCATCCACCATGTGTTTGAGAGAGCCCACTTGATTGACGATGGTGTTCGTTGCGCGCTCTAAGAGTTGGGCGTCGGCAGGTTCAAGCTTGTGCGCAAGCTTCATCGCCAAGCGCTCAGCCGATAGCTGTATTGGCGTAAGTGGATTCTTGATTTCATGGGCAAGTCGACGCGCGACCTCTGCCCACGCGACGCTGCGGTTTGCCGAGATCACTTCACTAATATCGTCAAAAACCACCATATAGCCGTTGTCACTACCGTCCACGCGCAGTTGTGTGCCTCGCGCCAGCAATGTCAACGTATAAGATTCCGCGCCAACCCTCGCGTCCTCAAGCGTAATCTCAAACTGTTCCTGCCAATGCGAACGTTCGGAGCCGACTGCGGAATGCTCAGCGAATGCCTGCTTAATCCTGCGAGCAAAGTCAAGCATGCCATCCACCGTTTCAAGTGGCCGGCCCGGTGTTGAGCGCAGATCCACTTTAAGAATCATTTGAGCGCCATGATTGAATGTTGTTAACCGAAATTGCTCATCAAATACCAACACCCCCGCCGAAAGGTTCGAAAGAACAGTTTCTAAGTAAACGTTGGAGCGCTCCAGTTGGCTGCGATTCGTTTCAACCATGCGCCGGGCCTCACCCAACTGCCGCGTCATCGCGTTGAAAGAGCGCGTCAATTGTCCGACTTCATCCTTAGACGGCGGCTCTGGTAACGGACGAAAATCGCCAACGCTGACCGCCTGAGTCCCAGCCGCCAAAGCAAGCAAAGGACTGACTAATTTTTTCGAAAGATAAAGAGCAATCGTGATTGCAGCAAACACTGCAAGCAATAACGCTAAAGTAAGCGTGACGCCGAACAAATTACGCAAGCTCTGCCGCGATAGGGCTAGCTCCTGATAGTCACGATTTCCCTTTTGCACTTCACTTGCGTTCCGCGCAATGATTTCGGAGACCGGCTGCACAAGCTGTAGCCAGCGCGTTTCACCTGTTACGCCAAGCGCAGCATCCACACGCTCGGGGGTCGCGAGCGGCACAATGACACGCAATTGCAGCCCAGTTTGAGTCAATGCCGCACCCAGATCATCACTATCAGCGGCGGAATATCCCCGCGCTACACGCAACTGATTCATTACGCTCTGCGGCGGGAGCGTTGGCAATAGTGAACCAAGCTTATCCGTGGAGAAAGCAATCAATCGGCCCGCGCCGCTGAACACAAGCGCATCGATTGCAGTATTGGTCTCACGAAGACGCGTCAATGTCGCTGCAATATCTGAATCGGGCGTGTTGTTCAAAGCGGGTGCCATCGCGCGTGCGCGCGCCTCTAATTCCGCGAGCTGCGAGCTCAACGCTGAACGCGCCAACGTCAACCCAGACTCAAGTGCCGTATCAACCCGCACGTTGAACCATGATTCGATGGAGCGCGCCATGAATTGAATCGAAACGCCGTAGATCAAAGCACCCGGCAACACACCGATTAATGCAAAGGCAAGCGCGAAACGCGCTGTCAATCGGGCGCCAAACTGCCCACGTCTCAATTGCGCAATCAATCGGATCGTTAAAGCGACGACCCATATGAACAAAGCCAACGCGAGCGCGCCGTTGAGCCACAGCAATAAATCCTGATAGCGCGCAACAAGTGAGGCGTTACCTGTTGACCATGCGAGCAAAGCGAACAGACCAAAAGCGCTGAAAATACCAAGTACGAGTGCGATGCGCAAAACCGTATTCATTTCATTGGCTCCGCAGGTCGAATCGAAAAATCAAAAGCCGCCCAAGGGCTCGTCATTGACCACGCGCCCCGATTTCGCGCATCTAGCTGCAAAGGTCGTGCCATCTGACTGGTATCTAAGCGGATGCGCACCTTGCCTTCGTATTTCACATCGCGCTCGAAGCGATCTAGTGGGGAGATCGGCCAGCCCCGGACCTGCTTGATAACCTGTAGTGCATCTTCTTGGGTTGCCGCTGGCAAAAACAAATCGCCCGTTGCGACTCGCCATTGCTGCGTCAGGTTGTTATAAATCAAGCGTCTACTCAAGGTCTCCTGTACCAGAACTTTGTCAAACCACCACCATCTTGGAGCACTAATCTGGACGTCGTAGGTAAAGTAGAGCGGCACACCATGTTCGGCAGCTTCTAAGACGCTTCGACTCAGGTCGAGCGCCACGTCCAAATCCATCGTCAGTTGGCCATCTTGAGGGAGTGGTTCAATCCGCAAAATGCGAGCCTCGGAGGCTTGTACCGCGCTGATGGGCGTCAAGACAATACAAAGGAGCCATGTCGCCAGCAGGCGCCAGACAACTGTCCAATGTGTTGAGCGTACCGTCATCTTTAGTAGCACCTACGTACGGCGAGTAAACAATGCGTAAAAAAATCCATCATGA
>JACCDX010227383.1_pt1 | contig 59049 bp, 68 predicted proteins | sample 7449681 | NCBI WGS metagenome assembly JACCDX01 (sample SAMN15323450, study PRJNA562643) | freshwater metagenome | isolation source: river surface water | place: USA:Blue River Watershed | collected 2017-08-18
ACTCTATATCAATTATACGACAATCTTAGTTAGACTAGATTCATTTGATATAATACAATGCGATACGCATAATTATATATGGGACTTATCTTAATAACTAATTCTATTGTTAAACTCTATATCAATTATACGACAATATTAGTTAGACTAGATTCATTTGATATAATACAATGCGATACGCATAATCATATATGGAAATTATCTTAATAACTAATTCTATCGTTAAACTCTTTATTAATCATCATCGTTAATTAAGTATATAATTGACTTAAGATTACCGTATATAAATTAATTATATAATTTTAAGTTTAGATAACAAATCTTGAAAAATAACAAATTAAATAATCAATATTTTAAATCTAAATATTGGTAAAAGATGAATTGATTTTAGATTAGCAATTTAGGCAAATTAAAATCATTTTTTCAATTTTAATGACAAACTTATTAATTTTTTTATAATCCTGGATTTATAATCGTTTTTATAAATTATGAATCAGAATTTGAATTATTACTATCAGATGAAATATTATTTTCATTCTTTTTAATTTCATTAATTAATTTATTAACAGGATTATTAATTGATTTAGTTTCTTCATATTTTTCGATTACATCTTGTAATTCATTTTGAGGTGAATCAATAATGATATTATAAAGTGATGTTGTATTATTATTATCTAAAATAAAGTGTTCATCTTTTTTAGAATTAATTTTTCTGGATGACTGGAGGGTATCTAATTCTATATCAGTATCATTATCATTTTCAGATTCAGTATCATTTAAAAAATCATTTGAATCATTTTCACTTATATTATACATATTATTAATACGAGTTCTTTTTTTAGGTTTAGTTGTTTCACTAGTAATATCATTTAAATTATTACGAATACTATTAAAATCTGTTAATGGATTGTTAATAAATGGTTCTTTATTATATGTGCTTTTTAATAAAGATAAGTTATTTACGTCATTAAATGAATTATCATTTTTATCAAATACTGCGATTACAATTCTAGAAGGTGTCATAGTAAATTTTAATCTTTTATTTTTAAAATTAGCATTATTAGTTATAAGATATTGTTCAAAATTTTTAATTTCATTATAAATAAGGTCTTTAAAAATAAAATAAATATTTAATCGACTTGAATCATAAATATATTTAATATCTGCTTTTTCTTTTTTATCCAAGACATTAATACTTACTTCATTCTCATTATTTTTGTCAGTTTGTATAGGTTTCTCAACATGTGTTTTAAAACTATGTAATCGTATTGCTTCATTTTCTAATAACTTAGAAACTTTATTTTTTACATTTTCAGGAAAATAAATACGAGTATTAAAAAGATGTTTAAATGTATCTTTAGAATTTATAATAATTTTTGTAGCATTTAATCGAATATTAATAGGTAATTGTAGCTGACTGCTAATTTCGGTTGCAAATATCATCCATCTATTTTGATATTCAATTGCTTTATCTAAATTATCTTTTGCTTTCGATATTTTTAAATAACCACTTAATATAGTTGTTATTACACTCGTAAAACTAAAAATAAATTTTAAAATAAAAGATGTGCGTGGATATTCCGATTCAGATATCGAGAATTGAGAAAATGATATTGTTGAACTAAGAGTCGATATAATTAAACACCATATAGTTACATGATTAATTAAATTTGTGTAATACTCAATCGAATTATTAAGTAATAAAATATATAGGTTAGCTATATTTAACCAATTAATTATTGTTTTAAAATTATTTAAATCCCAATTACCACCTCTAGTTAAATTTGAAATATATTTTGTTGTAAATTCATCATCATCTTTTAAAGAATAATGGTCAATATCATTTAAAGCATTTGATATACTTTTTATATTAGTTGATAAAGAACTTGCCATTTTTAATTAACTTAATATTATTATTTAATGTTAAATCTTTATTAATTTAAAGATAATTATTATTAATAAAAAATATATATATTAATAATGTCATCAAAACCATTTGTGTCAGTTATCTGTCCAACATATAATCGTCGTCGATTCTTACCATACTTATGTCATATATTTAATTATCAAGAATGGCCTGCTAACCGTATGGAATTAATTATTTTAGATGATTCACCGGAATCTAATCAAGATGTTATTGATAAACATAATAAAAATAAAAATATTAGATATATTCATCACCCTGAAAAATTAAAATTAGGTAAAAAACGTAATATGTTAAATTCACTTGTTAAAGGTGATTATATCGTATGTATGGATGATGATGATTATTATCCATCAGACCGTGTTAAAACTGCGGTTGGATTTATGCAAGCACGTAAGGCTGTTATTTGTGGTAGTAGTGAAATGTATATTTATTTTACTCAATTAGATAAGACTTATGTTTTTAATAAAATTGGCGAACATCATGCTACAAACGGAACATTTGCATATCATAAATCATTTTTAAAGGACCATAAATATGATGATGAAGCTGAAAAAGCAGAGGAAAAGGTTTTCTTAAAAGATTATTCAGCACCATTAATTCAAATACCTCCTTTATCTGCTATTGTATGTATTGCTCATACTAATAATACTTTTGATAAAAATAATATTCGTCAAAATTTAAAACCTACTGCAATGAAATTAAAAAACTTCTGTAAAGATAAAACATTATTAAATTTTTATCGTGAATTAGCAAAAGAACATGCTACTCCTGAAGACCAAATTGTAGTTAAACCACCAAATCCAGGTATGCCACAAGTATTTTTACCGAATGGACAACAATTACCAGTAGAAATGGGTCCAAATGGTATTCCAATGGTTTATTTACCTAATGGCCAAAAAATCCCTATTACTGAAATAGAAGAAATGAATAAACGTATGCAATTACAACAGCATCAACAACAGTTAGCATTAGCTGAACAAATGGGACTATCCCATGAAGAATTTCAAAATTTAGTTAATAATGCTGGACCTAATCCAGAACAACCATCTGAATAATAAATTTATTAAATTTATTTATTTAATAAAATTATTTTTTTGTTTCATTAATTAAAAAATAGTTATTTTTTTGTTTCATTAATAAAATCGTCAATACTAAATATAAGTAATGTAATAATTGCGAATGCAATACCTAGTGCTTTAGTAGGTCCAAGATATTCTTTAAAGAATAATATACCAGCAGAAGTGACAATAATATCACTCATAATATCCCATGATAAATTTAAAATAGTTAATGAAGTATATTGCAAACCTTTATAAAATATAAAAGGAACTAATCCATATCCAATACAAGCTAAAAGTATCCAATTTTTACTAAAATTACCTAAATGAACTTCTTTTATTAATCCTAAAAATATTAAATCAAATAGTGCAAGAAATACACCAATAATTGAACCGATTAAATAACCATTCATTATTTATTATATATAATCATAAAAATAAAATTGTAATAGATTATTTTATTCATTCTTCAATTGAAATTTCAGTTGAATTATCTGAATTAATTATTACATTATTTTTAAATTCAAATAAATCAATGGTTCCCATTCGACAATTACATGATATACAAATAGGTCGTAGATTATCAACAGTGAATAAACCACCATATCTTTTTGCTAATATATGTCCCATGTGACAATTGTCTTTTTGAATTTGATTTTTTTCACAACAAAAACACATAGCATAATCTAATTCGACTGAATGATTATTCCAAACATCTTTAACAATATCAGACTTATTTACAATCTGATAATCCGGATAAATTAGTGGATAATTAATATCATAGAATAATTTAAACCAATCTATAGGTAATCCTAAATATAGTTCGTGTCCATGTTTGGATTTAGTTGATATTTGGTCGCGATATTTAATATATTTTTTATCAGTTTCATTTGAACGATGTTTTATAACTAATTTTGAATATAATTGCATAAATGATTCTTTAACTTTTAAATTAATTTGTTCAATTTTATCAAGTAATTCGATGGAATTAGTTATTTTAAGAAATTGTAATAATGTTTCCCCGGTTTGAATACGTATATTAGACATTTTTTTAATAGTTTTTTCAATATTAATACCTGGAATACGTGGTTCAACATTTTCTTTTGATAAATATGATTTATATTTTTGATTAAAATATTTTAATACATCAACATAAATTACATGTTCATCTGTATTTGAATTTGATAATAGATTAGTTTGAAATTCATCAAGTGGATAATTACGATTAACCATTCGATAAGTTTCACTAATTTCTTCCATTGATTTACATTCTTTAATATGAATCCAGATAGGATTCTGTAATATAAATTCAGGATTATTCTCTTTTAAATATTTTAATGCAAATAATCGATGCATACCATCAATTAACCATAACTTTTCAGCATGATATCCTAATAATATACGATTGTCATACAATAAATCTTGATATTTAACAATTTCATTAGCAATTTCAATAACATGTTCTTTATTTAACAAACGTTGAATTGTAGGAATATCAATCTCAAGATTAGTTAAAAGAGTATATGGATGTATTTTACGAATTTGAACTCTAGATATTTGGTCTATTAATGAACCATATTTACGTAAATAAGTATTTGTAATAGGAGGCATTAAGTATTTTTTTGGAATATGATTAAAAATATAAATAAAAATATCAAATTTTAAAGAAAAAAAAGATAAAAATAAAAAAAATTTGATTTAATTTTTAATGAGGAATATTTAATAACAAAAATATATAAATACATATTTTAATAATCTTAAGATGTCTAACAAAACTGCAATCAAATCTGTTATTCAAAATCAAATGCAAGAATTTGCAAAGCAATTAGCTGGCAAATATTCTCAAATTAATGAAACTGAAGCTTTAACTATGGCAAACTCCTTAGTTGAAAATTTAGAAGTTCAAATTCCGAGACGTGCTCGTGTTGATGACGGCAAACCTCGTTTTTATAAACAATCTGGTTATGGATTATTTGCAAAAGAAATTCGTGATACTGTTATTCGCGAAAATCCAGGATGTAAATTTGGTGAAATTAGTAGTAAAACAGGTTTAAAGTGGAAAGCTTTAACTAAAGAACAACAAGAACAATACAATGAAAAAGCTAAGACTTTACCACCTGTATTAGTTAAACAAACTGTTAAAAAAACTGTGGACCCAAATGTTCCAAGATATGTACCGGTAAGTGGTTATAACTTATTTACCAAAGAAAATCGTGAAGAAATTAAAAAGAAAAATCCAAATGCTAAATTTGGAGTAATGTCTCATTTAATTTCTGTTGAATGGAAAGCATTAACTGATGCACAACGTGAAGAATGGAATGTTAAAGCTAAAGCTTTACCACCTGTTTTAGTTAAACCTAAAGTTGATGAAAATGCTCCAAAAATGAAACATATTAGTGGTTATATGTTATTCTGTAAAGAAATTAGAGCTTCTATTGTAGCTGAATTCCCTGGAATTTTATTTGGTGAAATTGGTCAAAAACAATCTGCTAAATGGAATACTTATACTCAATCTGAAAAAGATATTTGGAATGAAAAAGCTAAAGCCTTACCACCAGTTGAAATTAAAGCAAGAAAGGTTAAAAAAGTTAAACCTGAAAATGCTGAAAAACCTAAGAAATCTAATGGTATTAAAAAACCATCGAGTGCATTTCAATTATTCTATATTGAACATCGTGATAATATGAAATTAGAATTATCTAAATCTAATCCTGAAATTTCTAATAATGAAATTAAATCACAAGTATCTGATATGTGGAAAGCATTACCTAAAGAACAAAAGAATCCTTATATTGATGAAGCAAATAAATTAAAAGAAGAATATAAAATTAAAATTGCTGCTTTACCAAAGGAAGAACAAAGTGCTTCTACAGATGATGATGAAAAAGTATCAGAAATATCTCAACAATTAAAAGATACTTCTTTAGAAAATCAAGAACAAAATGATGAACAATCTGTTGAAGAAGATGAACAAGAAGTTGAAACTGTTCCAGTAGTTATTAATAAAATTACATATTACTTAGATAAAGATACAAATAATCTTTATAATGAAGAAGGTGAATATGTAGGCACATATAAAGATGGTAAAATCAGTCAATAAATTATTAATTTCAACAATTTTTATTTTTTAAATTCAGTTTAACTATAAAAAAATTTGATTAAAACAATAAGTAAATATATTTATTATAAAAAAAATTAATGTCTGGTTCTACTACAACTGTTGTTCGTAATTTTCCTAGAAAAGCAAAAGAAATTTTAAATTCCATTAGTATAGATAATAATACTAATGTTACTCGTAAAGTAAAAACAAAGCCTCTTCAAATTGAAGACGATTTTATTGTTCCTTATACATCGGATGATGAAAAAAATGAATCTGAATCTTTAACTTCTAAACCATTATCTAAATCATCTAAAAAAAATGATTCGGTTAATGCTATTACTAAAACCTTAAAGAATACTACTTTAGATGACTCTAAAACTAATTTAATTAATGATATCCATAAATATTTAAACAATATTAAAAATGATGAGATTCGTTTATTAAAAGAATTAGATGTTCTAAGATGGTTATTTGCTGATGAAACTTTCCTTAATACTTTAGATAATAAAAAGGAAAAGGCATGGGGTAATAAAATTATGAATATTACCGGTAATAAACAATGGACCACTTTATTTGGACAGAATTTAGTTCATGAATTATATCTTTTAATTAAAGAAGATATTGAATCACCACCTAAAATGGATAACAAAATTCCAGATTGGATTTCAGAACATCATATTATTGAAGTCAAAACTAGAACATATAAAACAGAAGGGACTGCTGGTGAAAAAATACTTGGAACACCTTTTAAATACGCAAATATGCCTCGATTACATGAAAGAGATTTACGTATAATTTGTGTTGGTTATCAAGAGGTCGAAGCAGATATTAAATTCGGTTTATTTAATCCAAGAAGTGATGAACATAAAAAATATATTGCATTCTATAAAGAAATGCAAACTACATATCATAAATATACAGACTTATTACAAGAATATATTAAAATTCATAAAGCTAATAATTAATTGACATTAATATGATTTTTATTTTAGACTTAACATAATTTGGCTCATTTTAACCTATTTAGTTTTTAAATATATTATTTTTTATAAATATAAAGCTATCTAAAATCTAATTTAGGTATAATACATTTATGTCTAAAAATAATATTTATTTAGAAATTGTTGAGAAAGATAAACCAAATGATTCATTACAATCTAATCAATCGAATCAATCTAATAAAATAGTTGATAAGAATATAGTAAATGCGTATGTTGCTTATATGGCGAATGACCGTGATTTAAAAGGTGTATTATTATTGAATTATAATTTAAAAAAATTAAATAGTAAATATCCATTCATTGTTTTAATTATTGAGAAGGTTTCTGATAATGTTAAACGTATTTTAAAAGAACATCAGATACCTACAATTTACTGTGATTTAAGAGATACATTATCTTCTTTTACAAATAATAATGAATTAATTGATGCAATTATCAGTAAGCATTATTATGGTAAATATTTAATATTTGCATTAACCCAATTTAATAAAATTGTTTATTTAGATACAGACTTATTACTTCTTGAAAATATTGACCATTTATTTGATTATGATACAACACCATCACATAAAGAAAATCCACGTAAAGCTTTTTCTAGAATTTATATGACAAATGATATGCAAGCAAGTGTTCAACCTGATGGACAAGTTTATGTTGTATTAACAACTAATGCATTTAATAGTGGTGTTATTATTGCAGAACCCAAAATGGAAATTACAACAGTATTATTTAGAGAGTTAATTAATTTAGGTTTAGATGGTTTTTTGAAAATAAATACTGACCAAGATATGTTAAATAAAATTTCAAATTCAGGTTTTTTAGAATGTTCAATATTACCAATGATTTATAATTGTTCTCCTACAGTAGTTTCAGACTTTATTAGATTAGATATGATTGAACGTCCAAAAGTAATTCATTTTATGTTAAAACCTAAACCATGGGAATTAATAGATGCTACTACAGAACCAATTATTTTTTCAAATCCAACCTCAAAACATTTATATTCATTATGGAATAATTTATATGTAGAAATGATTAATAAACGTTATTTTGTTAATCCACCGGGTAGTGATAAATATGCTGATAATTATTTCTGGGGTAAAATGACTCCAAATGGTTGTACTGTTGAAGAAAAAATAAACAAGATATAATATAAATATTAATATGAATAAATTTAATATTTATGTTATTCCATGCAAACAAGGACAAAAAAAAGATGGTGTTCAACATGGTGGAATCGAGATTTGTAAAAATATGGACCTAGATTATAAATTAATATCATATGATAATCGTAAATCTATTTATGATAATTGGAATAATGTTGAATCATACTTATCAAATAATTTGATAAAAAATGATAATACATCGCTATTTTTAGGTGGAGACCATTCATTGATTGTTCCTATTTTTAGACATTATTTAAATACTATTAATAATGATGATTTATTTTTAATATATATTGATGCACATGCAGATATTAATACCATCAAATCATCTAAATCTGGAAATTATCATGGTATGCCAGTAAGTTTTTTACTTAATTTAAATGATATTAATAACCAAAATAAAAAATTATTAAATACATCACATATATTTTATATTGGTTTAGATGATGTAGAACCTCAAGAATGGGAGATATTAAAAAATAATAAAATCAATTATTTTAAAAAAGATTATAATATTTCAAAAATAATACAAAATATAAAAAGAAAAATAAAGTCATTGTCGTCAAATCCAAAGATATATATAAGTTTTGATGTGGATGTATTAGATTCTAAATATTTAGATTCAACAGGTTATCCATCAATTAATAAAAATAGATTAAAACCAGATGATATAATTAAAATTATAAATTCATTTAAAACAAATCTTATTGGTTTAGATATTATGGAATTTAATCCATATTTAGGTGATAAAAATAAAAGTCTAGATATAATTAAATATATAATTAATTCTATTTAAAATAAAAAGTCTAATTCTAATTATTATTTTTAATATTTTTATCAATTATTAAAATTTTTTTATAATTAGAATTAGATAATAACTAACTTATAATTTAATAGTTACATCATCTGCAAATTTCATATTGCTTAAGATCTCATTCATGATTTTTTTGCGACCTTTATCAGTTTCATATAAATCTTGACCCATGTCTTGAATAATAATATTATCTATATAGCATAAATTTCTATTATTATCTAGAAAATTGATACTAAATGTATATTTACCATATTCAGATGATAATCTGGTTGGTGTTCTACGTAATCCAAGAGGTTTAGGTAGTAAGTCTAGGTCACTAGCTTGAATAACTTGATTAGATTGTAAATCACTCATAATGAAATAACTATTTATATTGATTTAATATAATAATTTCAAAATTAAAAATAATATCAATTTTTTTATAAAATAGGAATTTATAATAAAAATATAATTGTATAAAGGGATAAACATAATGGTGGTGTTTAAGAACACCTTTAATATACATAATAAACAGAAACAGGAAAATATTTATTAGTTTCCTTGTCTTTTATTAAAAGGAATACGATATAATTGTTCATTACGATAATATTCTCTCAATAAATTTTGCTCAAAAGATGTACAAGCATCATGTTGATATAAAGGTGTTGGACCTTCACCAAACATATGTCTTTTTAAAGACTCGTAATATGATTCATCACCTATTTTTTTGATTTCAATAGATGGACGTTTTACATCATAAATACTTTTATTATTTGCAAATAAATCAAATATTGATTGACGACTAGACATCATTTTACTACTATTAAACAATTGTAGAAGTATGATATAAAAATTTGCAAATTTAAAAACTTATCAAATTTTTTTAATAAATGCTTTTTATAAATGGATAAAGTATTTTATCATATGATAATTGCTCATATTTAATCCAAAATAGACATAATTATTAAAAGTAGTATAAATACCATATCCATAACAATGATATCCTTCTGATAATTTAGGATTATTTTTAATAAAATCTGAAACAGGTGTAATTTTAGGAACACATGAAAATAAAGCAGCTTCATCTGAAAATGATGAATAATAAGTACCAATTATAAGTTTAGACCTAGATAATAAAATCATATCAACAAAACTAGATATAATTGCATCGGAATTATTACGTTCAAATTTAGATGGAAATGTATTTAATATTTCTTTATTAGGAAATTCACTTTTAATTAAATTTATAATATTTTCAGGGGTATTCGATATAATTAATAATGGTAAATTAGATTTAAGACGTCGAATTATATCTAAAAATTCTGTTATAGGTGAATTTATTGTAAAATCAACTGGATTATATGGTTTAGAAATAAATTTAGGATTATTAATATCAGCTGAATCAAATGCGTGTTGAATACCTCTATAATGAATACCAATATAATTACGATTTAGATAATTATCATAATTAGATAATTCGGCATTAACAACTTCGGAATATTTAATTGATTGATAAAATTCATTTTTATAATAAAAAAGTTCATTCATATGCATTGATTTTAGTTTGAATTCATGACCACCCATAATAACTAAATAATCATAATTTTCGGTAATGTTTGATAAATTATTAATAAATTGTTCTGCATGAACTAAACCATGAAATAAATATTTTTGATTATTATTGTTTAAAATTTGCGGGGTAATAATTGAATATATTGATTGATTCGCATTATTATCTAATAATTCATGTAAAAGTATTGCACATTCAGGAGCTGGTTCCCAATTAATAAACATTTTCAAATTTAATTTTCGACATAATGCATACGTGCATGCTAACATACGAAGTCTATTACCTAAACCTTGGGTTGGAATAACTACAATACCTTTTTTAAAATTATCTAATGTTAATGAAATTGACATATCAAATATAATATGATAAATAAATATAGATTTTAAATAAAAAATTATAATTTATTTAAAAACTAAAGGGGTTAAAAGGTGATTAAATTCCATAAAAAAAATAAAGGGATTAATCCCATATTTAAGCTTTGTTTTTAGATTTTTCAACAAATGGAGCTTTATCTGCATCGGATAAAACTTTCCACATTTCAGATACTTTTTTAGTAACATCAGTAACACCTGCACTTTGTTTTGCTTCAGTTAATTGAGCTTTAACACTTGCACGATGTTCATCTAAGAAATACATAAAAGCATTTTTACCACGTTTTGGTTTTTCAACTGCTGGTGTTGCAGTAGTAGTTTCTGAAACAGATTCAGTTGCTTTTGCTGCTTTACCTTTTTTACCTTTAGTTGGTTTAGCGGTTTCAGCTACAACTACTGCAGGTGTTGCGACAACAACTTCAGTTTTAGCTTTTTTACCTTTACCTTTTTTAGCTGGTTCAGCTACAGGTGTTGCAACTACAGGAGTAGCTACTGCAACTTCAGCTTTCGCCTTTTTAGCTTTCTTTGGTTTAACTTGAATAACAGTTTCTTTACCTTTAGTATTATATGCTGCTTTTTGTTCATCAGTTAACGCTTTCCAACGTTTGCCTAATTCAACACTGATTTCAGCGAATTTTAAAGTTGGTTGGTCTTTTTCAACAGTAGAACGTTGTTCCATTGCGAAAACCATGTAGCCAGTTAAAGTTCTTGTTTTAGGAGATTCAGTTGCCATTTTATATATCTATATTTGATATTAATGTGTTTATCTTTATATTAATATCAAATTTTTTTATTTTTCATTAATTTTAATGTAAATTTATAGTATTTTATATAAAGTATTTAATAAAAAAATTAATCTGATTTTTATATCATTTCAATTTTTCTTTTTAATGTTTTACCAGCCATTAATATAGAATTAAGCTCATTTAATTTATTTTTTTTCCAATCATATTCACATTGATGTTCAAATGGAAATCTATGAACTTCACAATATATATTATCGCATTTACATTCATAATAATTAATTCCAACTTTTTTATTACATTGATAACATCTTGTTTTTTTAATCTTATTATTGGATGAATCTAACATTTTTTTTTTAATAATATTAATTAATATTATTTATAATTTCGATTATTATCAAATTTTAATAAATGAGAAATAATTTCTAAAAATATATTATGACAGAACAATCACTTAAAGATGATTTAATTATACGAACAATTAAAATTATTGATATTGCTTTTATTACAGTTCTATTTTTTATATTCTGTATCTCTTTTTCAAAATGGCTAGACCTTAAAATTGGCGTTTTTAAAGAAAAAGATAATGAAACTAAATCAATTTTAAGATTATTTTTAGAAATTATTTCTCATTTATCATTAATTGCTATTGCCGCTTATTTTATTCGTAATATAGTTGGATTTATACCTTTTCCACTCGATGGATTATATGGATTTCAACATTCAAAAGTTAAAGAACTAGGTGGTGGTGTTTTGATTAATTTCTTATTATATTTTTATCAATATAATCTTCGTTCTAAAATTGAATATACATTTAAACGTTTGAATTTATAATAAATAGTAATAAGAATGGTTAATCGTAATTTATATAATACAAAATATATATCATGTGTTTCAGATGAAATCAATAATGATGCTGATGAATCATATATTTCAGATATTGATTATGATATTAATCCAGATGATATTTCTGATTTATATAATAATAAATTATATACTGATTTATTAGATACACCTCATAATTATAATAAAATTTCAAATGATTTATTAAATCTATCAGATAAAAGTATTGCAATTAAATGGATTTATTTACAGTCTAAAGATATATCAAATGGTATTTGTAATGCGATATATACATTAATAATATTTTTAAATTTAGCAGCATCCACATACTTAATATGGGCTGATGAACTTAGAGAACCTATACATAAAGATTTAGGTATTATAGTAATAGCATGTATAAATATTTTTATAATTTTAATATTATTTATGCTTAAATCAACATATTCTGAAATTGAAACTTATAATAAATACATTTATGAATGGCAATATTTTAATGAATTATTAAATATTAATAATAATATATTTGTTATGGTTAGTAAATATAATTTATTAATTAAAAATAATAGAATTAATCCACAATCTATTAAATTATTTAAACGAGAATTTATTAATTCAGATGAATATTTAGGTTTAATTCATAATAAAGAAAGTATTATTTCAAGTGTATTAGATGATTTAGTAATAGAATAGTATAAAATTTGATAATTTATATTAAATATTTTTAATTAATATAAACTATTCACAATGAATAACTCAAATCAATTAATTAATAAAATTCAAAATTATAAATATAAGCATGTTGAAATTTTAAATTTAATTAATAAATATGATGATAATATTACTTATTTTTGCTTAATATTATCATTTTTATCACTATTAGATTATGAATTTAAATTAATTGGAATTATTAATAATCGTTTTAAACATTTATGTGTAGGTGCATTTGTAGTATTAGTATTAATTTATAGACACTTTATGTATAATACTAGAATTAATCATATTCAAATGATAGAACGATATAGAAGAATAGAGGCATATTTAAAAGATAATGAAAAAGATTACGACTATGAAACGATGATTAGACTAACTAATATATCTTCTCAATTCCAATTTGATGAATCTGATAGATTTATTACTAAATCAAATCAATATTTAATATTTAATAAATATAAAAAATTTGATTAAAACACTTATTTACATTATTTTTTTAAAGAATAAATTAAAAAATGACATTAAAATATAATGAATTGTTAGCGAAATCAAGTTATTATTCAGAAATACATAATTATAAATATAATAAATATAAATTTATTAATAATATTATTGTTTCTATTATATTTATATTAGGTGTTATATCCATCTTATCATTGTATTATTGTAAAAATAATATTTATATTCAATATTTTAGTTGTATTTCAAATATCTTAATAGTATGTGGTATATTAAGTAGTGTTTGGTTTTATCATAATGAAGATGTCCATAAATATAGTATGGAATCATGGGAACGTATTGGTTTAATGATACGTGATTTTATTAAAAATAAAAAATTTAATAATGAATTATCTGAATCAACTATATCTCTTATAATATATAATAATTACAATCAAAATAAAATTTATAGCAAAATGCATATTAATACAAATGACATTAATTATTTTAAACATAATTTAGTCAAACCAGATATAACATATTTATACATTGATGATTTCTTAAAAGAAGTTTATAATTAATTTATAAAAAAATAAATTTTATAAATTATTTTTATTTTACACATTTATTTAGTAATTTTTAATAATTACTTCTTCGGTAATTGCTTCAGGATTCTTACTATTAATACTTCTTTTACATGTAATAGTATTAATTTGATAATTTTTATAATTTTCACGTATCCACTCAGTATTTGAATTTGACATCATTAATTGACATTCATCCGAGTTTAATTTATCGACTAATTCCAATAATTTTTTATTATCATCAATGTTAAAACCATCGGTTGTATAACTAACAAATGAATTATCTTTTTCAGGATAATATGGTGGGTCCATATAAATAAATGATTTTGGTTTATATTTTAATTCTTTATATGATTTATTTTTGAATCGAACATCATATTTATTAAACAAATAATTTAATCGTAATAAATTTTCTTTATCAAATATTGATGGATTTTTATAATTTCCAAATGGAACATTAAATTTATGATTCGATTCTCTATATAAACCTCTAAATCCTGTTTTATTTAGAAATATAAATAATGCTGCAACTTCCACATATTCATCTATTGTTATATCGGTTGAACTGTTTAATAATATTTTTTGAATTAAATCATTATATTTTTTACGATAATAATAGTATAAGTAATTACGTCCTTTATTAATATTTTCATTTAAGGTTGGTAATGGTGTAATTTGTTTTGTTTCAGAACTTCCAATACCAGTATTAATATCATAATTTTGTTTTAATTCAGTTAATTTATTTATTAGTTCAGATACATGTGTTTTAATAATTGTATATGTTGTAATTAAACCTTTATTAATATCATTCGCATATATTTTCTTGGATATCTTAATATAATTTGATTCTAATTTATTTAAAAATTCTATTAATACACTACCTCCGCCTAAAAATGGTTCATAATAATTATCTATTTCAACTGGAAACTGATTAATTATATTTTGAATTATTTGGGTTTTACCACCAGCCCATTTAATAAAAGGTGATGCATTCATAATTTATTTTATTAAAAGATAATAAAAATAGATTATTAAATCAATTTTTTTATAATTTATATTTAAATTCTTTTCCATTTGGACCACAAATACCACCATATAGTCTATTTGTAATAGCATAAAAAAAATGTATGTCATTTGAATATGCAGGTATATATGTTGCTATTTTACAAAAACCATTATTATATTGTTGATTTATATTAGTATATTTATAATTTGGAATAAAATTTTTACAATTTATACATAATTTAATTGTATCGTGAATAGCTTTATTATTCATAATAATTTAATATGTATTAATTATTTTTATAATAAAATAAAAAGAATGATAAATATTGTAATTTAATCACTATATACATCATCATCTTCGTCACACATATCTGCCCACGACATTTTCACTGTTGTAGTATTTTTAACAGATTTTAAAATATTCAAATTTTCATCAGAATCTTTTTTTGTTTGTTCTTCATTACGTAATTTAATAATTTTTTCAGAATCTATAAATTTTGAATTAACAACAGAGTTTATAACTTCAGATGTTTTTGATTTATCACCCCATACAGACATTGTAGATATTTTATTAAATTCTTCAATTAAATTTTTAGGTTTAATATCATTATTTGTATTATTATTAATATCATTATGTGTTTTTGTTTTAATTTTTTTAGGAGGTGTGCATGGTAATAAATAATCATCATCTTCGTTATTATTATCATTATCATCATCATCATTATCATCATCACTATTATCTAAAATTGAAAATGTATTATTTTCTAATTTATGTTTTCTTTTATTAATAGATATTGGTGTATCATCTGTTTTATTTTTATCATTCATTTCTTCAAATTCTTGATTTTCATTATTTTTAATATAATGATTTGCAATATTTAAAATCATTGATTTAGCTTTTTCTACATCTTGAAATGTATTTGCAGTAATTTGAAATCTACCATATTTATGAACTATAAAACATCCATCACCTACTTTATCCATGACCATTTTCAATCCCTCGCCATTTTTACCAACTATATGTGATACAATTGATAATTCAATTTCTAATTTATCAAATGGCTTACTAGGTCTTTTTGTAGGGTCTTTAAGTGAAGACTCATCTACTAGAAGCATACGCTTAGCTTCATGAGCAGCTTTTAATGAATAAGCTGTAATAGTAATTGTATCATTATTACCTCTTATATAACACCCATTACGTATTTCAGAAGTAATACGACGAATATTACTTCCACTGGTCCCAATTAATGCACTCATTAATTTAGGATCGACTTTGAATTCAATTAAAAATTTCTTTTTTTCAGATTTATCATTATTAGATAAATTTGAAATTGAGTTATAATTTGAATTTGAGTTTGAATTTTTACCAGGCATTTTACTATTTTTTTATAAAGATGAATATTATTAATTATATATTTAATCAAATTTTTTTATAAAGATGATTTGTTTTTTAATAAGTGTTTGGATTTTGCTAATTGTAATTATAATCATAATAGTTTTACTGATTAAAAATAAAAATTGATTATTTTATTATTTAATAATTTATCAATACCATAAATTATGACTACATCGCTTATTACTAATTATTTTAAAAATACTAATTTAAATCCCAAAAATAGTAAATTTAAAACAGAATATTATGAATATTTGCCCCGAAAAATTAAAGAGTATAAATATGAAGATATATATAATGAAGTTAAAGATTTATTAAAACAAAGTTCATCAAGATATTCATGTGTTTTAAGTAATAGAGAAACTACGGAATATAGCCATTTAAATTCATATTTTTGGACACCATTGATAGAAAAATTAAAAGATAGTATTGAATCTGAATTTAATATTTTTATTGATTATGGATTAGTTCATTTATATAAAGATGGAGACTCAAATATAGCATGGCATTCTGATAAAGAAGCATATAATTCATTTGTTATCAGTGTTTCATTTGGTGGAACACGAAAATTTAGTTTAAAAGAAATTCAAAATGAAACTAATAAAATAGATTTTGATTTATATCATGGAGATATGTTTATAATGAAAAATGGTTGTCAAGAAAAATATCAACATGCTATATTAAAGGCATCAAATCTAAATATACCTAGAATAAGTATTACTTTTAGAGAAAGAAAAAACTAAAAATTTGATATTTAAAAACTATTTATTATTTTAAATTAAAAAATAAAATGTCTAGCTCAATTAAAACTTTAACTATTCGTGAAGAAAATGAAATCTTTGAAAACAAATTCAATTTTAAACCATCTGGTGTATGTAATTATTTATGCACTATTTATAACTCAGAAACTATGTTTCGTAGTATATTAGGTGATGGAGCTATTTGTTTAGATGAATTCTTTAATAGTGATTTACCTCGTAAATTCTTTAATAGCTATATTATTGATAAAAATAAACATAATATATATATGCTTACTATCATATTACCTGATAGTAATATAATTAATTATATTGTTCTTAAAAATGATATTAATAATAAAAAAGATGAATTAAAAAAAGAATATGAAAGATTTAATGATTTATTTGGTAGTTTATTTAGCTTATTTATTAAAGACGAAAATAGAAAAGGTCGTCCATATAGAACTGATTCTCCAATATTTAAAAAACTAGTTGATAGTTATGTTAAATTCAAGGAATATAAAGCTACACAACCGGATACTTTAAATTCTGTAAAATAAAAAATGATATTAATTATTTTTATTTTGTTTATATAAATTTATTTTATTAATACTTAATATCGTTTTTATTCCACCATCAATTAGCTAGTAGATTTTAATAATGAAGCATATGAAGCTTTACCGGTATAAACTGATGATAGAGATGGAATTTCTCTAGTTGTTAATGTTGGTATGTTCGATTCACCATCGATGTTTTTAGTTTTCTTATTAGGGCTTTTACGCCACTTTTTATTAGGACTTTTAACAACCGCAATTGAATTATTTTCAAATAATGGAATACTTGAAGATGATTCTGATTCAGATTTAGCTTTTAATTTTTCATTATTTTCTTTTGTAAAACGATTCATACGATAATTTAGTTCATTGATTGTCTTATAAACATTCTCTAAATCTCCCCAAATTTCATATTTATTATCTACACGATTATGCCATATAAAATAGACATGTTTTTCCTTGATGGTTTTATAAATATAACATCCTCCAACACCATTTACCTTGCAATTTACATATAAATTAGTTGATGCATCTAATCTTCCATAACATGGAGATTTACCACTATTTAAAGTAGCTATCATTTGGTTTTTAATTGATTCACTATTATATATAGCATCAATTTTAAAACTTGCATCGAAATTATTTGTAAATTTATTTATAATATCAATTGCACCATCTATCATTTCGACATCATTTAATGAAGCGATTGTATATTTAGCACGTTGAATATTAACTTGAGTATCAATTGTAGAAGTAGAAGACATCTGTTTGATTAAACCTTTTTTAATGATTATAATAACTGTTTTTAAAATACGAATTGTTATCAAATTTTTTTATAATGTCAGATTTTATAATTTATAAATGGCTAACGAAATAAAAATAAATATAATATAATATTTTGCAATTATTAATCACTATAATATCTAGTTTCATCAACAGTTATTAATGATAATAAATCTCTATCATCAATATCATCATCATTATCAACATCATTATAATCGTTCTCTAAATAAATTGTTTTATCTAATTCTGCATTTGAAACAAAATTAGAATGATTTATAGCTAATTCCGGTTTAAATTGTAAATTATGTATTTCTTGTTTTAATTGTAAAATTTCATTATCTTTTTCATCGAGTAGATTTATTAATTTTTTTCTTTCAGAATAACCATTTTCTAATTCATCTAATTGTTGAGGTGTTGTTAAATCATATTTACTCATTTTTAATGCAATTAAATCTGCATATAAATTTATATTTTTATTATTTAATTCAGTATTATTACGTTTTAATTCATGATATTTTTTAATAGATTCATTGCATATATTTTTATAATTAATTATATTTTGTTTTTCAATATTAAATTTATCTTCTAATAAATCTGTTTCATAATTTAATCTAATATTTTCAGATTCATAATTAGAAATAATTTTATTTTTATTTCTTAATTCATTTAATAAAATTTTATTATGTTTCTCTATTTTTTTTATATATGTTTCCATTATATCTATTTTATTTAATAGATATGCGTTTTCATCACAACTTTCAATATAATTCTTGTATATATTATTATTAAATATACAAGAATTTTGAATATCAATGTCAATATTATTAGAATTCATTTGTTTTTTTAACATATTAAGATTTATTGTAAAAAACTAATCAAATTTATTATAAATATATAATATAAATATGTTTAGTGATTTAAATAAAAATATTTTATTTGGTAAAAACTTGTTCATTTTATATTTGGTAATTTCAAGTAATTTTCTTGGTAATTTATTTGGATGTCAAATTCAAAATAGTTTTACAAATAATATATTAGTTAAACATTTATTAGGTTTTTTAACATTATTCTTTTTTATTAGTTTAGCTGAAACTAGTGATATATTACCAGCAGAACCAACCCAAAAAATTTTATTTGCATTCATAATTTATATTTTATTTTTATTTTCAACTCGTATTAAAGTATCTTTTTGGTATCCATTCATTGTTTCATTAGCATTAGTTTATATTGTTCAAATTTATAAAGAATATGAAAATAAACAAACTAAACCTGATAAATTAAAGGTTGATAATTATTTAATGTATCAAAAAGTATTATTAGGATTAGCAGTATTTGTATCAGTTATTGGATTTATAGTATATTTTTATGATAAAAAAATAGAACATGGTGATAATTTTAGTTATTTTAGATTTATTTTTGGAAATACTGTATGTGATAGTTTAAATACCGAATCATTATCATCTACTAATATTGAAACTGGCGATGTCGTAAATACAACATCTAATATTGAAACATCTACTAATCAATCTGGTGGCGCATCCCTTGATGTTTTTAAAAACTATAATTTAGATTATGAGCCAGCGGATAAGATAGGTGATTATTTTGATTAAAATTCTATAATAAAAAAAATAATGTAAATCATACTCGATATCGACGATTTACATTACAAATATGGTCGTTTTTTAAGCAATGATTAATATTTCGGATACATTTATGGTCTATATACCTATTTCCATGTTTAAATGGTGCAATACCAACAGATATAAAATATATTATAGTCCATATTTTTCTAGATAACCATACACTTTTAGGTGTTAAAAGCATAAATATAAATACTATTAATGCATGCCATATATCAAATAATTCAATTAATGCATCTTTAAATCTTAAATGAATTATTTCAATTATAAATTCTTTTAATTCTTGTAAAATTCCTATAATTAAATTATAATAAATATATGTGCGAGGTATTATAATTTCATTATCTCTTATATAACATATCATACCACTTTGATATGCTATTATATTTCTAAAATATCTATTATTAAATAATCGATAATTATTATGTTCATTTTTAATCATTATAAAAAATAATATTTAATTATTATAATGATTAATTTTAAAAAAAATATCAAATTTTTAAGATTAAAATTAAGTAAAATTTGATTTAATATTAATAATATTTCATTTTTATAAAAAAAATTTATTAATATGTATAAATTTAAACCTGATTATCCATGTAATTCATGGAATGAATTTTTTAATAATAACAATATTTTATTAAATAAATTATGGACTGAAATAGAAGAAAAATCCAATGAATATAATCATTTGATAAAAATATATCCTTCATCTGAAAAGGTTTATCGAGCTTTTGATTTATGCGAATTAAAAGATATAAAAGTAGTAATTGTTGGACAAGATTGTTATCATGGACGTGGTCAGGCAAATGGTTTATGTTTTAGTGTTGATAATGATATTGCAATACCGCCTTCACTTAGAAATATATTAAAAGAAATGGAAACCGATGAAATAAATAGAACTAATCCTGATTTTACCGGTTTAGCTAAACAAGGTGTATTATTTTTAAATGCGGCATTAACTGTATTTGAAAAATTACCAGAATCTATGTTAGAATATTGGTCTGTTTTTACCGATAATGTAATTAAACATATATCAACTAATACTAAAAATGTTGTATTTATATTATGGGGTAATTTTGCAAAAGAGAAATCGAAACTAATTGATTTAAAAAAACATTGCACAATTACAGGAAATCATCCATCACCATTAAGTGCTAATCGTGGTGGATTTTTTAACGGAAGATATTTTAGTAAAGCAAATGAATATTTAACTACTTTTAATAAAGAACCGATTGATTGGTCAAAATAAAAATTATTGAAAATTTAAAATTTATTTTTTTATAATACAAAATCTTTATCATATGTTTCAAAAGATAATGTATCTTTTTTACAAAATAAAATATTTACCATAATACGAAATCTTTATCATATGTTTCAAAAGATAATGTATCACGAACAGAAGCCCTACAAGTAATACCAATTTTTTCAGATAATCTTGATAAATAATCAGACATAACTATTATTTCTATAAATTTATGTGGAGCATATCCAACAAATAATACTACAGATTTCTTTTTATTTTTACTGTATGATAATGTTCTTGAACTTGCAATTATACCACGAATACGTAATTTATTTGGTATATCTGATTCACGAATATAACAATTTGGATAAAAATCCAATGTATCATATGACCAAATACCATTTATACGTAAAGACTCCGCAAATGTATCAATTTTTTTATTTTGATTCGATTTACGGGCTAATGCATATATAGATTTATGTGGTTGTGCAAATTCGTTTATTTCTACACCTGCTAATCGAGCTTCATATAAATGAACCCATTTGCGGTATTGACTCGAACAATGTTTTAAAGTTGATTTCCAAAATTGATATGGATAATGAACTTTCATATAACCTAATTGCCATACTAATAATGCATATGAATATGCATGTGATTTGCAGAAACTATATTTAATAAGATTTCTTAATTTAATTTGTAATTCTTGTGATTTAGAAGGATTAATATGTTTTAATTTTTCATTAAATTCATTTACTATTTCTTTATCATTCTTAGTTATACCACGTCTAAATCTGTCTGCGTCTGCCTCTGCACATCCTAAATATTCAGAAATCATTTTTATAGCATCATCATCGAATATAAACATTGAATTTAAGTCTATAGAATCATCTGAATCACGAGCCTCTTTAGCTGCCGGTCTTATCATTGCTAAACATATAGCAACCTCATGTATATTTTTAGGTTTAACTTTCATCAATGCTTTACGCATCAAAGGCGATTCAGCAAATGTAATACCAATATTATGACCATTCATAAATAATTCTGATGTTTCTTTATCTTCTAATATACTATTATCTGTATCAAAATTTATTGGTTTAAATTGGTTAGCTTCAAATAGTTGAGCCAAACCTCTACTGGATAATATATCTATTTTAAAATTTTGATATTTTGCAACATCATGTTTATTTAAAACTATTTGAGAAATGACAGTATTATTATTTTCTAATTTAATATCTGATGGAATACCATCTGGATAAAATACTATACCACCACAATGTAGTGAATAAGTTCTAAATGTATCTATTAATTTTTTAGATTCTTTTTTAATAAAATCTTGTTCATCATTATTTAATGAATTTATTGTGTTATATAATTCTAATGTAGGTATCATCTTATGAACACCCACTCTTCGAATTGCTTCTCTTAATGCTGATTTTTCATGATAATAAACATGATTACTTATACGTGCTACTTTACCAGTCCATCTTATATTAATTTGCAAAAAAACTTCATCTCGCATATTATATGGGAAATCAAAGTCTATATCTGGTAAATTATTACGATATTCTGTTAAAAATCTAGCAAAACTAATATTCCATTTAACCGGGTCTACATGACTAATACCTAATAAATAACATACTAATGAAGACCCACATGAACCACGAGTTACATGAGGAATATTTTTAGTAATATTTAAAATATCTATAGCTTGTAATAAATAACCAGTTAAATTTTTATCAATTAATAATTGAATTTCATAGTCTAATCTATTTTGATAATTAGATTGTTCAGGTATTTCACGTATAAAATAGGTTTGAATATCTGTTTTAGCATTAGTAATTAATTCTAAATTAGATATTGAAGAATCAATGACTTTAATCATATTTAATTCATTTATAGTAATATCATCATCGATTGAAGATTGATATCTAAATGGAAATATTTTTGAATCATTATTTAAGTATTCATTGATTCGATTACATATCTTAATTGAACTTGATGCAGATACATCAATAATTAATCCATATTTTTTTTTAGACTCTTTATCAGTTCTTAATACACGTCCTATACATTGAACAAATGTTTTAGCACCTCTATCCTCAACACCATCTATAAATACACATGTATCTAAATTTGGTATATCAGAACCTTCACGATGTTTAGCAGCACAGAATAATATTCCATTTTGTTTTATATTGCGAAATTCATCATATGTCGCATATTCATTTATATTTTTATCATTATGAGATGTATCTACAGCAATTAACCAATCTTTAAAATATTCATCTTTAGACCATTCTAAAGCAGATGAATAACATAAATTAACAATACCACACCAAATAATAATTTTTTTATAAGGCATATCATTGATATATTTTTTTAATATTCGTCTAATATCGATTTGTTTAATTGGTATATTTCTTTTTAACCAAACTATTTTAGGTGCGACAATAATATCATCTACAAATGCATCATAAATATTATATTGACTAATAATATTATTATATGGTTGTAATTCTAAATTAGGTGTTGCAGAAAATCCGATACATCGAATAGATGGGTATTTTGTTTGGATATATTCATAAAATGTTTGAGTGGTTTTATTACTTATACTATGACATTCATCGTGAATAATTAGATGAATTGGTAATCGTAATAATTTATATTTTTCATTTGATGTTAAAAATGCTCGATTAATAATTATTAATATAGGTTTATTCCAAAATATACCTGAATTAATATTTGAATACCAATCATCAGGTTTTTTAACTGTAAAATCATATATTAAAAATTTATTAAAAATATTATTAAAGCCACGTTGTTTAATAGTATCTTTATTAAATTGTTCAATTAAAATACTTTTTTGTTCGCAAATCCATAATATATTTGAATTAGTTGGATTACGTTCTAAATATTCTAATACTATTTTTAATGCAATCCATGATTTACCGGCACCTGTGACTTGAAAATGTGTGCCAGATTGAAAATTATTATCAATAGATGTATTAATTGCTTTAAGTTGATTATTACGTAATGATAACATTTATTTATTATTTTTATAATTATAATATCATTATAATAGTTATTATCAAATTTTATAATTTAGTTTTTTTCAATTAAAACATCAAAAAACTTTTTATTTTTAACTAAACAATCTTCCATTTCGTTACAAATTTCTAATGTGTCAGTTATATTATTTTTTTCAAATAAAACACTTGATATAATTAACCAATTTCGAACATCAGTATTTTTAATATTTTTAACTTTTAATAATTTTTTAAATAATGTAATTATATTACCATGCCATTTATTAATAAAGACCCATGTTTTTTCAGGAACAACAGTTTTAATAAACTTCATATATCCATATCTTTTATTTTTTTGGTCTTTTTCATATGGTAAAAAATTTATTTTATCAGCTTCTACTAAATCAAAATCTATTATAGATACTTTTGGACAATCTAAAATATATTTATCATTATCTAAATATATTTTTTCAATATCAGTAGTATTACATTCAGTCATATTAATAAAAATATTATCAGGGTGTAAATCAAAATGTTCAAAATTAGGCCCTAATTTTATACGAGCTTGTATTATTCTATATAAAATACCTAATGAAATTATTAATGCATTTTTACTACCTATTTTAATATTTAATTTACTTAACTCAACACCTTTTACTATTCTCATAACTACATATAATCCTAATATATTTTCTAAAATTTTTTCACTAGCCCAATTTATAGGTTTATCAGCATAACCGAACTCAACTAACTCAGGAAACCCTGGTTCTCCAGATAAAGCACACATACATAAAATTTCTCGAAAAGGTCTTGAATTTTTTTTTAAATTATAGAATTTTAAAATAAATTGTTCATTAAATTCATCTTCAACTATAAAAACTAATGCACCACTCTTACCACTTGTAATTTTTTTAATTAATTTATATTTTTTACTAATATTAATATTACCTTCTTCTTTTAATTTTTCTAAATCAGAAATACAAGAACTAATATTTTTATTTGTTAAAGTCTTTTTGGACATTTTTAATTTAATTTCATCGATTACTGAAGACATATTTATTATATAATTTTTTATTATAAATATATATTTTTATTATAATGCTTGAGTTATATTTTGAGATGCACTATTAACTGCACTTCTCCAATCCATTAATTGAAGACCTAATGCTAATCCAATACCTAAAATTAAATTAGAAAATACATAACTATCAATAATACCTACTATTGCGAATAAAACAGTAGTTCCAATAACAAATAATGCCATATAAAATAATGTTGTATCAGCAGTAATTAAACGATTTTTTAAAGATATAGTCATACAAACAACAACTAATAAAACAAAAGATTTTAATAATGTTCTTGTAAATGCTAAAAAGGTTGTTTCAGTTTTATCTTTTTCACTAACACATGTCGCCATTTTATATATTTAATATATAAAACTATTTTAATTTCAAAAATAGTTTATTGACACAAATTAAAACTTATTACAAATACATATCTAGATACTCTTAATTGAAATCTTAAATCCTCTAATAAATTAGTATTAGAATCTTTATATTTAATCAAGTCTTTTAATTCTATATCAGAAAAATCACTAAATAATTCTTTTTTATATTCATTTTCAATTCCATTTATATAATTTTTATATTTAATAATCTGTAATTCATCAAACTTTTTAAAATATATTTCTATTCCAAATGAATTAAAATATTTATTTATTAATCCAAAGTCTTCTAAACTCATTTTTAATAAATCAACTTTACCATATTCATCTGCAAATAATATTTTACAACCATTATGAAATATTGATAATAATTTTTCAAATAATTCAACTATATCACTCGCATCTAAATTTACTAAAATAGTATTTTTATCTTTTGGTTCATTATCAAATAAATCTAATAAAAATGTTTCAAAATCTATTTCTGTAAAATCCATACCATACATAATATATCTTTAATATCTCTATATATTTATGACTTTACCAAATCATATATAAAATCTACATCTAATTTTTTCTGATTTGTCAAAGTCATAACAGTGTGAATAAGTTATAAATTTTAAATTATCATTTTCATCAATATCAATTATTGTTTTATTTTTATTAATTTCAGATACTAAAAAGCTTGCAAAATATTTTTGACTTTTAATATTTTCGGGATGAAATTGCACACCATAAAATGGATAATTATATGCCTCTATAATACTTATAAATTCATTATCTTTTCTATCAAATGAAGTTGCAATAATTTTATAAAATTTATTTAGTTTAGAATGTTTATAAAATTTTGTAGGTGTTATACCATAATTATGATTATGAAATGTTGATTTTGTTTTTGATAATTTATTTAATTCATCTTGATTATTAATTAATATATGTTTAATTATACGTGAATCCAGATAATCTTTTTTAAAATTTAATGGTAAATATAGACGATTAAAAGAATCAAACTTTTCAAGAAAATCTATATTTAAATTTTTATAACCATTTGCAACTATTAACATATATTCCATTCCTTTACAAACACCATATACTGGGAAATAAATACCATTATCATTTGCTTTAATTGCTAAATTAATTAAATTTAAACTTGTTTTATAAAATAAATTATTATCAACAGTAAATAAAGTATCACCGGGTATATATAGACCGTGTATTTTTTTAAAATAATATTCATAATTAGTTGTATCATATGGTATTGGTAAAATTTTAATATTATAACCTTTAAACCAATTAATATTAGTCATTGTTAATACAGAGGCACCTTTATTAAATAATACATTTTCTTTTTTATTTATAGGTAAAGTAATCATACCTAAAATTTTAATATTATTTTTGGACATAAATTGTATTTAGATTAAATAGAGATAAAAATCTTTATTTATTATAAATGAATAAAAATAATCAAAGAGATTCTAATATTTTTTGGTATCCAATTTTAGGATGTGATAATCATAGAAAAGACTCTAAAACATGTCCTGTAATCTTATGTAATTATGAAAAACAAAGACAACAAAGTTATGATATTTTTAAACGCAATTTTCCAGAAAATGAATTATCAATTCGACCTGATTATAGAGAACAATATAAAGTATGTGGTGGTAAATATAAAGATATGAATATGCCAGGTAATCCATTACATTCTGATATTGGATTAACCCCTGGTAAAGCGGATCCATTTAGTTATTTTGCAAATATAGATAATGAATCTGAATTATATAGATTAAATATCAAAAATACAAAGTGTGAATTGCGTGAATTTAAACCGAACTTTCCACAAAAGAGTATTATTGTAAATAAATCTACTTTATTAGATAAACCACAAGATGAATTAAATAAAGTATATCAATTTAATGATTCATTACCAAATTATTTAAAATCTTGTCCAACAAATAATACTAAATTTGAAGGTATTAAATTTTCAACATTAGATGTTAAGAGTAAAACATGTTTATCTGGTTTTGAAAATACATCTCAATTAGAATCTGTTAGACATCCTATCCCATTACAATATAAACAAGAGATAGATAATTTAGCAAGAACATTTAAAAGAGACTTTTTACAAGTTGGTCCAATACGTAATAATCATACGGTAGAAAGATTATGGAATAATCAAACCAAATCTAAAGTATTACCAACTGCATTACCTATTCCAAAAGGAAATAAAAAAGTATATTGTGATGCAAATATTCAAATGTATAAGAATGAATATCCAAAATGTGAATAAAAAATATAAAGAATTATATATATTATATTAAATAATGAGTAAAATATTGAAAACATATCCATTTATTTTGAATTATAAATCAATCCATATAAATATTACTGAAAATGATGATTTAATAAATATTGAGTTATCTAGTAAGTATATGATTCATACTAGTTATATACCAAATACACCAAAAGGTAATAAAATTGTTGCTAAAGTAAATTTAAATAATTCAGAAAGATTAGGTCTAAAAGAAAATGGATTATCGATGCATTTAACTTTAAGTCCAGAATTAGGTTGGTTTTATAGTGTAGTGGAAACACAAAATGGAATAGAAATAGAATTTCATACAAGTAATTATAATTTTACATTTGAACAAACAGTTAAAGATAATAATTTATATTTATTAACTGCTCAATTATCAACTAAATAATTTAATAAAAATATAATATAATCTTTTATTAAATTAAATGGAAATAGGAGTTGTTTCATTATTTATTGGTCAAAAATTATTAACTGATACTATTTCATCTACAACACATAATATTTATACTATATTAGGAAGACCATCATTTAATATGTATTCATTTGATAAAATAATAAATCAATTAGATTTAACATATAAATTAAAAACAATTGAAGCTGTTTTAAAAGAAATATGCAATATAGAGATTGATAGTGATGCATTAAAATTAACTATAGAAAGTGTTCATGAAATGATTACATATATACATGATGATTTACATAAGATAGAAAAAATTATATTAGACCATAAAAATAAGTGGTTTTCAGGATATCGTTCAATTGATATGGAATCAGAAGTAATTGATTTAAGATTACATACTCAATTATTAGATTCAAGATATGATTTATTATTAAAGACATTAAGTATTACAAGAAAAAAGGGATGTTTGTAAAAAATAATATAAGATATATTTAAGATGACTGAAAATATTAAAAAATTAATAATATTATTATGTATTTTAGTAATATTATATTTGATTTATAAATTATATAATCGTTTTTACACAAATATGACTGACATACATATGGAAGAAACATTTGAAGATTTTAAAAAAAGTAAGGAGACTGACCCGGTATGTGTTAAACCATTTTCAATAACAAATGAAACTGATAAAGTATATGATGCTATTAAAATATTAAATCAAAAAATAGATGAAATGGAATATTCTATGAAAAAAGGTAATAAAAAATATGCAGAAATGTATGATTGGTATAAACAAAAGACAGATAAAACTAGTCAAGAAGCCCAAAAAACTCAAGCTAAAACACAAGCCGCATTAAAGAATAGTATGGATAATGCATTAAAAAGTGCCGAAAATGATTTTAAAAATAAAAATGAAGCAGTATTTAATAAAGAAGCATTAAAAAATGCTCCACCGGAAGGTCAAACTGTAAAAGATTTATTATCATCTGCTACTAAGGTAGGTGATACAGATGAACAAAAAGAAGTAAGTAATGCAACAGCTGATTTAGATTTACCAAAAGGATATATGTAAAAATTATAATATTTTATGTAATTAATAATATTATCATTTTATTTTTAAATTGCTGCACGACCTTTATCTAATAACCAATCTTGTTCAGGTCGGTCTATGCGATTATTTCGTTCTACAGCCCCTCTTAAAACTGTAGATTCAATATTTAAGCTATTATACTGATATAATAATGAGGCTGTATCCTTTGGAAAACAAGATTTTGAAAAACCTCGATGTCCATCGGGGCCAGGAACGAATGTATGTGATGAACCAATACGATTATCTAAAGTTGCAAATTTACGAACGGTTTCATAATCAATATTTAATGCATTACATAATGTATAGAATTCATTACAAAACGATATTTTACTTGCTAAAAAACAATTTCTAAAATATTTAATAGATTCAGCTTCTTCAGACTTTAAATATGTGCGTTGAGTATCTGGAAATCTATTTTTAAAAATCATATCAATTTTATTAATTAAATTTGTATTGGATAAATCATTAATACCTATAAACCAATTTGAACAATTTAAAACATCATTTTTCCAATTTGCTTCTGTTAAAAATTCGGGCATAAAAACTACATTATTTTCTTTACAAAAATTTATTGGAACAGTTGATCTAACAATAATAGTGGTTATATTTGAATCAATAACATCTCTAATTTGTTCTATACATTTTTTTACTAATCCTGTATAACACTGACCTGTTTCTTTAATCATTGGTGTATTTACACAAATCATAATAAAATCATAATCTTTAAAATCAGATAATGATGTAATACCATCTGAGCATTTTGTAGGTATTATATCATAAAATTTACAAATATTATTATTACATGCGAACATTTCGGTAGCTTGACCACAAAAACCATTACCAATAATTCCTATTTTAATTTTAGATTCCATTTAATTATAAATAAATTTTATATTTAACTTTATATTGCGATAAATTTTATTATAATTTAAATAAGTATAATTAAAATGGATAATAAAACAATATTAATTACTGGTTGTGCTGGTTTTATAGGGACTAATTTAACTAAACGATTATTAGATATGTCATTTAATGTGATTGGTATTGATAATCTTTTTTCAGGAAAAATTGAAAATATAGAATTATTTCAAAATAATCCAAAATATAAATTTATAAATCATGATATTGTTGAACCATTTAATTTAGATACAATGAACTTACTTTTAAAATGTAATATTTCAGAGATATACCATTTGGCAATGCCCGCATCTCCTTCATTTTATCAGTCAGAACCTATTAAAACGATAGAAACTGGTGTAATTGGCACTATGAATATATTAAAATTAGCTGTATTACTTAAATCGAAGATATTATTTACGAGCACAAGTGAGATATATGGAGACCCAGAAATTTCACCACAGACAGAGTCATATAGAGGTAATGTAAATACAGTAGGTATAAGGGCATGTTATGATGAAAGTAAGAGAATAGGTGAGACATTAATATATGAATATAAACGTAAATATAATATTGATGCGAAGATAGTTAGAATATTTAATACATATGGTCCGTATATGTCAATTGATGATGGACGTGTTATTACAAATTATATAAAATGTATTTTAAATGATAAACCATTAACAATATTTGGTGATGGAACTCAAACCAGAAGTTTTTGTTATATAGATGATATGGTTACCGGATTAATTAAAATGATGAATTCTAGTAAATCTGGACCAATTAATCTAGGAAATCCAAATAGCGAATTTACAATGATTTCATTGGTTAAAATATTCGAAAAAATACTCGATAAAGAATTAAAAATTGAATTTATGCAATTACCCGAAGATGACCCTAAACAAAGAAAACCGGATATTTCAAAAGCAATATTATATTTGGGTTGGACACCAAAAACAAATATTTATAATGGAATTTATAATACATTAAAACATTTTATTGATTTAAAAAAAACTAATGAATAATATAATAATATAATAATTAATTAGTATGGCTAAAAATATTATTATTACAGGAGGATGTGGTTTTATTGGTCATCATTTTGTTGAACATATTTTAATTAATACAGATTGGAATATTATTATTTTAGATAAATTAACTTATGCTAGTTTAGGAACTAGTCGTTTAGATGACTCTGTATATATACAGACTAATAAGTCTCGTATTAAATTATTTACATGGGATTTATCATTACCACTATCACATGGTATTAAACGTGAAATTGGTTCAAATATAAATTATATTGTGCATATGGCTGCAGAAACTCACGTAGATAATTCTATAGATAATCCGGTTGAGATAATTCAAAATAATGTTATGAGCACTGTTAATATGTTAGAATATGCGAGGAATTTAGTTGGATTAGAAATATTTTTCTATTTTAGCACAGATGAAGTATATGGACCTGCATTAGGCAATAAATTATATTCGGAAGATGAAAGACATAATCCAACTAATCCATATTCATCATCTAAATCAGCTGCAGAACAAATTTGTAGAGCATATCATAATACATATAAAGTTCCGGTTATGCGTATAAATGTAATGAATGCTTTTGGTGAAAGACAACATGTTGAAAAGTTCATTCCAAAGGTTATAAAATCTATCTTAAAAAATGAAAAAATATATATTCACTCTTATCCAGATAAAATAACATCAGGAACTAGATTCTATATACATGCTCGTAATATTGCAGCAGGTGTTTTATTTTTAATTAATAATGGTAATATAGGCGAAAGTTATAATTTAACTGGTGAAAAAGAGATATCTAATTTAGATATGGCTCTGATGATATCTAAAATAATGAATATGCCTATTAATTATGAATTAACTGATTTCCATAGTTCTAGACCAGGACATGATTTACGATATGGTTTAAATGGTGATAAAATGAAAAACATGGGATGGAATTTACCTGTTAATTTTGAAGATAGTTTAAGAAAATCAGTATTATGGACCCTAAATAATCAAAAATGGCTTGATGAATAAAAATATATTAATTTAAAAACATTATTATTAAAATTAGTTATTAAATCTAATAATAATGCAGGTAGATAATGATTCAATAAGAAATTCTTTATTTAATAAATATCATAAACAAATTTATAAGTATGATTTAAATAAATATAGTTTTATTAATATTTTAAAACAAATATATAATGTTAATGAATTACAAGATGCATTTAAATCAGTTCATATATTAGAACCTTGCAACTTTAATAATGACCAACATAAAATACATATAAAACAATTATATAAATCACCATTATTTGAAGAATTTGTTAAAGAATATACTAAATTTATTATTAATGAAGTTAGACCATTATTTAAAGATGAAACATTTATTATTTATCAAACTAAACCAACATTTCGTATTCAATATATTAATGATTATGCAGTTGGCGAATGGCATCGAGATACTAATCCTGGTTATAAACATACTTCAAATGAGATTAACTTTTTTATGCCTTTTACTGAATTAAATGAATATAATACTATTTGGATGAATAAATCAATGGATGATGACCGAAATGGTATTGATTCTACACCAATTTTAATTAGACAAGGTGAATTTACATCTAATTATTTAGCACATATTAAACATGGTAATATTTTAAATAATTCGAATACAACTAGAATATCAATTGATTTTAGAGTAATACCAGGTTCGTTATATCATGAAAATTTATTAAATAATGATACTACTCATAATAATGAAATGAGATTAATTGTTGGTGAATATTTTACAAAATTATAATTTTAATAACATTTAAATTATTTATAGAATTTATATTAATAATTTAGTTGGTTTCATAATATTATTAACTATATCAATAAAATAGAAATATTAGCCATTTATAAAAATTAATTTGTAAAAAAATTTGATAAGTTTTAAAATTTATGATTTTTAATATTATGGGCTAGATGTCCCATAATAATCCAGACCACTATGTTGATAATAAGGTCGCGCATAAAAAAATATCAACTGGTACTGAAGACGCCATCAATGTTTTCCCCTTTGCTTTGACAGTAAGTAATGTAGGACAATCTAACCTGTCATCTAGTGTTCATAAACTAACAATTAATACTGAAATATATATTAATAATGATGAATTTACTATTTTAACTCCAACACCTATTATAGGTGAAAATGATATTCCAGTAATATCGTTCGGACCAGCAATAATTAATGCGCCTGATATTTCTCTTTCATCTGGATATTATTCTATACCAAAATTTGAATGGATAGACAATACAATTGAAATTGAATCATTTAGTGATTTACATAATTATGCAGATTTATCATTTGGTTCTAAATTAAAATGTAGTTGGATAACAAGGAATTCTATCTTTATATTTGATCATGATAAACATACTAGAACAAAATATATATTTAAGAATTAAATTATATATTACATCTGACTCGCCAGATTATATTAAAGCGAGATATATTTTATCCCTTTATAGAATTTATATTTATCATATTATTTTCAAATATTATAATAAATGAATTCAAATATTAATAATGTTCCTAAACCAAATAGAATTATTAATAACGATGAAACATTGAATAAATTAAACGAATCTTTTAATTATCTTAAAAATAATAAATATATTGAAAAAACTAGAGAAGTTGTTGGAAAAATTCCTTCCGAACGTATTCTTGAATTTATTAAAACACATAAAGGTAAATTTATGTTATTATTTTTTGCAATAATTGTTATAATAGTTTATTTTGTTTCTTTTTTTAAACGTATTGAACGTTCATTAAGTAAAGCAGAATATAATTTAGATAAATTAGCACCATTACAATCCGATACAGTAATAATGAATAGTGATTATAGACTATGTGATTTTTATATAGCTTCATCTTATAAATCATATTTACCTTGTACAAATTGGTATGATTATGCAAGTCCATTAGCAATTAAAAAAGTTATTATTAATGGTGCTCGTTATGTAGATTTAGATGTATTTAATAAAGATTTTAAACCATGCACTGAACCGGTTATATGTAATGGTGATGAAGTTGGTAATTGGCATTGGACAACATCTGTTCATTTTTCAGAGGCAATTGATATAATTGCAAAAACTGCATTTGGTAGTGAAGTTAAAAATCCTACTGACCCATTTTTTATAAACATTAATTTTAAAACTTGGGGAAATAAAGAAACAATAAATAAATGTGCTACAATAATTCGTGAAAAATTAAATAATCGTTTGTTAGGACCAGAATTTAGTTATCAAGGTGTTCCACCATTATTAGATAATTCAAATAAAAGAGTAAATATAGTAAATTTATGCACAACGAAAATAAAAGATTTATTAGAAAAAGTAATTATAATTTCAACTGGTGATATAAAGGATACTGAAATGGATGAATTAACAAATTTACATTCCGATAAAGCAGGTAATTTTAGAGATATGACTTATTCACAAGTTAAAAATTCATATGATGCAACAGAAATAACAGAATATTCTCGTAAAAATTTAACAAGAGTTAATCCTGATTTTTCAGGTAGATTACAAGAAAATTATAATTTTTATACACCATTTTATTTAGGTTGTCAATTTATGCCTATGAACTATAATCATCCTGACCCATTTATGACTGCATATACTGAAAAATTTCAATTATGTAGTTTTGTATTAAAACCATATAAATTAAGATATCAACCAACCGTAATTGAACAACCATTACAACAAAATAAATCTGTATCATTCGAACCAAAGGTTGCTACTACACCATTTTATTCGATTACTTATTAAAACACTTTATAATATTTTTTTATTATAAATTGATTTATAAAATATGATAGTTTGGCGATAAATAACATTATACAATACATTACACATTAATTATTGGCGAAGCCATCATATTATGTCTGTTTGTATTTATTTATGTAAGATTGTCGCTTATTTAATATGATAGTTTGGCGATGAATAACATTATATTATATTTTTAAATTGTCTAAATATAGATTTATTTTCTTTAATACCATCATTAATAATTAATTTTATTTCATTTTTAATATTATTAATATCATTTAATTCAGTTGGAACATCTATAACCACTCTTTTTTTAATACTTTTACCATTTTCATATACTGTTTTTTGGTCTTCAAAATATAATTTTTTTAATAAATTATTTAATTTATTTATTTTATCAACACATAAATTTGTTTTATCACATTCTTCTTTACTAGTATCTGGTGTAGTTAAATAAGCTAATTTTTCTAATAAATATTTTATTTTTATTATAAGTTTTATTTTTTCAGAATAATAATTTATTGTTTCTTCACGACTACATTCATTACCTAATTTACATTTCATTTTTATTTCATTTAATTGGTTTGTATGTATATATCTAAATATAGAATTTTGTAATTCATTATCCATATTGTTAAATTCATTTTGATTTTCAATATATTTATTACAATCATTTATTAAACATTTTTGCATAAATTTATCTATATTAGATTGTATTACCAAATCATCGTTATTAGATAATGATGTTCCTGAACCACCAGATTGTATTTCTGTTCCAGATAATGTGTTTCCCATATTAATATATATATTATAAAATTAGTTATTATTTTTTAAGTCCATTTCAAAAACTTTTAAAGCACTATCAAAATTACATAGAGGCTCAAATACTATTGTTCTTTTAGTTTTTATTAATTCGATTACTTGTGTTTGACTTAAACCAGTATATTTCATTAGATATGCGGTTATAACTGAAGCGGACCTTTGTTTTCCTGCAAAACAATGAACAAACACTTTTTTTCCTTGTCTTAATTGTGTATGAATAAATGTTGTTATTTTGTCTAAAAATTTATATAAATTTGCAATTTCAACCTTTTCTAAATTGTCTTCGACAGGTATTCTAATGCACTTTTTAGTATTATTAAAAAATGGTATATCTTTTGTGCAATTAACAATAATATCCATTTTATCTATAAATTCTTTATTAGCAGAATCTTTAATATTTCCAAGCCATAAATTAGGTATTATTTCATTAGCAGACATTTTTAATTATTATAATATTATATTAAAAAAATATTTTATTTCTTTGATATAAAATTATTTATGTTGTGGTTTATTCTTTGGCTCACATATTTCTTTTTTAGGATTCCATACTTCATCTGATTTACATTGAATACGTGGCATACATTTTTTATTTATTTTACTCCAACGTTCTCCCGGACCACATTCTTCTCTTTTATTATCTTTTTTAACACTATTTTTTTCATCTAATCTTATAGCTTTAATTGCTTGCACACTTGGTGTATTCTTTTTAGTTGTAGGTATTTTAATTGATTCCGAATTTAAATTTTGATAATTAGGAATTATTAATGGTAAATCTGTTTGTTGTTGAGGAATTATTTGTTGTGAATTTACAGGTAATTCATACTCATGTATTATATTATTCATGCTTTTATTAGACATTTTTGGAATTATTGCCGATGATGATGGAATTATTGATGCCGGATGTATTATTTCTGGAGTTGGAGTTTTATTTTTTAAAGGTATAATTTGTGAAATATTACTAGGTAATTTAGAAGATAATACATTTAAATTTTTAATATTTTCTAATTCGGAATCATTATTAATACTTTCTCCTTTTAATAAACTCATTTGTTGTCTTAAAAAATCAATATTTGTTTCTAAAGATTCTATTCTTTTTATTAAATGACGACTAGAACGTGTGCTAACACATTCTTCTAATTCATCTAATGTATCATTTAATTCTTTTTTTAAAATACGTATATCTCTCATAGCCATTTTTTTAAATTTTTCCAAATTTTCATTTATTTCTACTAACTCTGAAATACGTTCATTTATTTTTTGAATTTCTAATGATTTATTACTCATAAATTTATGATATAATTAGAAAATAATTATAATACCACTATATTATATCTATATCATATATTAATATGATTGATTTATTTAATAATTTTATGAAGTCTATTTTATTTATATCTGGTAATGAAATATCCGATTATCATGAAATAATACCTAATTTATATGTAGGTAATTCAATTGCTGCAAAAGACTATTGTAAAAATTTTGATATAATAATTAATGCTACTCCATCGGTTCCTTTTTATTCCAAAATATCCAAGAATATACGAATTTCAGTTAAAGATGACCGAACACAACATTCTAATTTAAAATTAGCGATTGAAACAGAAAAATTATTACCTTATTTACATACATATTTAAAACATAATAAAAAAGTATTAGTTCATTGTAGAGCCGGTATGCAGCGTTCTGCATCTATTGTAGCTGCTTATTTAATTAGATATAAAAAATATTCAATAAATGATGCAAAAGAAATTATAAAAAGTAAAAGAAATATAGCATTTATGCCTTTAACTAATTTCCCATTAACTCTTGAAATTATTCATCATAATACATATAATAAAAATAAATATATGATTTAGAATAGTATTAATAATAATACTAATATAACTAACATAATAGCGGCTTTATTATGCAAATAATCATCAACATATGCATCTATTAAATTATAATAACGCATATTTCTTAATTTTTCAATATTTTTTTCAATTATTCCTGATATAATATAAGCAATTGATACATAAATTATTCCGATAAATAAACCCATTTATAATATAATTATATATTTAAAACTATTATAAATATATTAAACAAATCAAATTCAAATGAAAATTATAGGTATTGTTTGCACCAATTATAATAATGCAATTGGTTTTAAAAATATTAATAAACTTATTTTCAATATTCCTCTCGATATGAAAATATTTCGTCAAAAAACATTGGAATCTTTTAACGGTAAAATGAATACACTAATTATGGGGAGAAATACATGGGCTTCTTTAGGTAAGCCATTCTTACCTAATCGTTTTAATATAGTAATTACGAGTGATTATTTAAATTATCAAACGATTTATAATAAACATAGTGAAAATTTAATATTTTTACCGGATATACCATCATGTCTTAATTATCTATATAGTAATGAATTTAAATATAATAATATATTTGTTATAGGTGGTTCTACTATTTATAAATACTTTTATGATAATAATCTATATGATTTATTATATAAATCTGAAATAGAAACTCCGAATGATTATGGAGATATATTCTTTCCAAATCATTCTAATTTTCTCGAAATTTATGATGAGTTATATTCTGAGAAATATCAGAATGTAGAAGGTATTAATAATCTTACAAATGAAAAATTATTATTAAATTATTCTTTTAATATTTATTCAAATAAATTTAGTATTAAAGATAAATTTACATATTTAGAATATAAATAATGTCTATGAATGTTGATGAACAATATTTAAATTTATTACGTAAAGTTCTTGAAAATGGAAAATTAAAGAAAGGTCGTAATGGTAATGTTATTACATCTTTTAGTGAAAAATTAGATATAGATATTAAGGATAGTTTTCCATTATTAACTACAAAAAAAGTATTTATTAAGGGAGTTATTGAAGAATTATTATTTTTTATTAAAGGTGATACAAATGCACTTCATTTACAAGAAAAGGGTATTCATATTTGGGATGGTAATACTTCTAGAGAATTTCTTGATAATATTGGTTTAAATGATTATAAAGTGGGTGATATGGGTCCTATGTATGGATTTCAATGGCGTCATTTTAATGCAGAATATCATGGACCTGACCATGATTATACAGGACACGGTTTTGACCAATTACAAAACTGTATTAATTTAATTCGTAATGACCCATTTAGTCGTCGTATTTTTATGTCAGCATATAATCCATTACAATTACATCAATCGGTATTAAATCCATGTCATTTATCATATCAATGGATGGTTGAATTAGACGAAAATGGCAATAAATTATTAAACTGTCTTATGTATCAACGAAGTGCCGATTTATTCTTAGGACTTCCTTTTAATATAGCATCAACTGCATTACTTACATATATGATTGCGCATATAACAGATTGCAAACCGAATAAGATGTCTATATGTATATGCGATGCACATATATATGAAGAACATATTGATGCTGTAAAAATACAATTAGAAAGAATTCCAATCGAATTACCGACATTATCCATTGAGAGAAAGATTGAAGATATAAATGATTTTAAATATGATGACTTATTAATAGAAAATTATGTAAGCCATCCGACAATAAAGGCTAAAATGATTGCTTAAAAATATAAAAAAATAAATATTTGTAAAATTTGATATTAATTTAATTAATTATTTCATTAATTAAAATAATAATGGATAAAACTTTAGACAATTTATTTACAAATAATAAAGGCATATGGGATTGTTTCAAAGAATTCAATGATAAATCAGAATTGATTTTAGATGAATCAATTGATTCGGATATTGAAGACGATAACCCAGATGTTAATTATATTCAAAATAAATTATCCGGTATTAAAGTCAATGATGATTTTACTACAGATGATAATATTGAAAATACTGATAATATACCTATTGATGAATTATTAGAAGAGTTTGAAGTTGATGATAGTATTTATACATGCATTGATTGTAAAACATATACCTTGATTTATGCAGAAGGACGTCATATATGCACAAAATGTGGTGTTATGCAACAAAAGAAATTAAGTGAAGAAGCAGAATATCGTAATTATGCTGATAGTAATAAGAATTCAAATCCAGAAAGAGTTGGTATTGCAACTGATATGATGTTTCAAGAATCATCTTTAGGAACAAATATTACATTTAGACCAAATGATAATATGCATGTTAAAAGAATGGTTCAATATAATTCTTGGAGTCAAATTCCGTATGCAGAACGTTCTCTTTATAAGATTTGTTCAATGATTAGTGCTAAGTCTAAAAATGCTTCATTACCTACAATTATAATCGATAAATCTAAAGAATATTATAATATTATTAAAAAAGTCGATAATTCTAGAGGTAGTAATCGTTTAGGTATTATAGCAGCATGTGTATATTTTGCATGTAAAGGTGAAGGTGTTCCGAGAAGTTCTAAAGAAATCGCTAATATATTTTCATTAACTATTTCTGATATGACTGCTGGTATAAAACACTTTAGACAAGTATGGGCAGTTGCAAAAACAAATGGAGAAATTTTAAATAAAGAAATATCTAATCCAATCGAATATATTGATAGATATTGTTCGAACTTATCTTTATCGAATGAAGTAAAGCATGTTGCTGAATTTATAGTTGTGAAAGCGATTATGAATTCTTTATGCGATGATAATACATCGCCATCAATTGCATCATCATCTATATATTTAGCATGTAATGTATTGGGTATTAATATTACCAAATCTGTTTTTGCAGAAAGTTGTAGAGTTAGTTCAGTAACAATATCAAAGTGTTTTAAGAAACTAAATGAACATAAGATGTTATTATTACCAACTGCAATTATTAAAAAATATAATGTTATTAATGAATATGAATAATTATGATTATAACAAATACAAATTGAATATTTTTATTTTATGTAATTCTACACATATCTTTACGCTAAATTTATAATATATTGCGTAGTATTTGTGTAATATTACATAATACATATATTTGACTATACATAAATAACACAATTCTACATAAAAAATAATAAATTATGTAAAATTGTGTAAGACTTGTATTATTAGATATTATCGAATGAATTAATTAGTTAGTTAGTTTTATCAATTGAAAGAATATTACTAATCTTTTTAATTCTAACATTTATTTTCTCGATAATTACATCAATAGATGATACGGTTGAAATATCTACTTTATAAGTTAATTTCAAGTTACTTAAGCCATTAATACAGTTTTTCATTTCGGTAATAAAAGTAAGTAATTCATTTTTACCTTCTTCATTAAAAATATTATTATTAGATTTAGATATCATTCTAGAGTAATAATTATTTTCTAATGATTGTTCTGTATTCAATTCTTTTTTATAAATAAGGTCTATAGTTTTAAAGAGATTACTAAGTAAATCTTCTAAGTTTTTAAGTGTTATATTTCTAGATTCAGAATAATACCATCTAAAAATACCTTGAGTATAAGTTGGTGAATCGATTGAAAAGATTCCATTAAGATAATATAATTTATCACCATCTTTGATTTGAGATAGAATTTTAAGATTTGTGAGACACATGTCTTTCATATGTTCAAAATCATCAGTAGTTGATGATATATTTAAATTATTAGATGAATCAGATACTAAATTTTCGGAAGACATATTTATTAATATAAAATGTTATTTTTCTTTAATATTTAAAATTTGATTAGATTTATAAATATATAAATAGATTAAATAAATAATTATAAAAAAAATAATGGAAATACAAGATAATATTCAAAATATTCATATGCTAAATGAAATAAAAAATAGTATTAGTGAAATACAAACAACTTTTGAAAATAATGTAATTGAATTAGAAAATAACCAAAATCAAATAAATGAAAGTATGATTAAAGTAATTAAAATATCGAAAGAATTTGAGAAAATTAGAAAGATGATGGACAAAAATATATTCCTAAATAAGTAAATAAAGACCAAAGTGCGTTAAATTTTATTTTTATTTAAAATACGCATAAAAGTTCATAAAACTATATTTAAAAAATATTAAAATATCCAAAAATGATATTTACTTAAAGATATCTCAACTATATCTAGTATATAGATAAAAATGTCAGCAACCGAACAAACTCAAGCAACTTCCGTCCAAGTAAATACTGATGCTCCAGCACCAGTTGCAGAATCATCTGTTAAAGCATTAATTGAATCTTTAGTTAATACTGTAGCAACTCAAGCACAACAAATGCGTGAATTACAAAAAACTTTAAAGAAATTATCTGTTGAAATTGAAAAAGAATCTAAAAAAGTTCATCGTGTTAAACCAAAAAGAACTGTAAATCAAAAACCGGTTCAAGTTACCCCAGCAATGGCAACCTTTTTACAAGGTCAAAAAGTTGATGCAGCTGAAAATGGTGGTTTTACTAGAAGAACAATGATGAAATCTGTTTCTGCTTATATCAAACAACATAAATTACAATCTGAAACTAATAAAAAAGAATGGCATTCTGATGCAACTTTAGCCAAGTTATTCTCATTAGATAAAAAACAATTATATTCTTTTATGAACATTAATGGTTTATTATCTAAAGTTGTTGTTAAACCAACTGCGTAAATAAGGATACCTTATCCTGTAAAATAGGTTGGCTCCCACTTAATACATAAAATTTATTTAAAATAATAAAAACAAAAATTATTATTTTAATTAAAAAAAATAAATGCGTTTAAATTTAAAGATTTTTAAATATATAGAATGTATATACATAAATGAACAAGGTGAATGTTGATGCATCCATACATGATTTAACAAATATAAGTATCGATTTTAAAAAATTATATCCAAATAAACATTTTATAATTACAGACCGAACTCCGAATCCTAAACCAAAATATTATATAGAACCGAAAATAAATGAAATTAATAAAGTTTATTTATTTAAATTAAATGATTTTAATAGAGGTCAAGTTTTAATTAATAATACTGAATATTTAGGTAAATTAAATAAAATTATTGAAAATATCTATAAAAAATTAGATTTGGATTATTCAATGATTAATTTAGATATAGATTCATATTATACCGTTGATAATAAGACTGTTGTTCTATATTTAAAAGAATTCTTTAATAATGAAATTACAGTATCTGATGATGACCTTGTTGATATTAAAAGTTTAAGGTCAGATATAGAATTATTATCAGAATCATATTTATTACAAAATAAATATAAAAAATCTAAAAATAATATAGGTAATTTAATTGATATATCTAATTTAAATAATATAGTATCTAAACCAGAATCAATTAAAAAAAAAACAGATGACTTAATTGAATCTTTTAAATCTGAATCACATAAAATATCCTTTTTAGAAAAAATGAATAATAATATTATTAATAATAAAGATTTAAGTTCAAAACAAGACCGTAGTGATGATTTAGATTTTTTACATAATAAGGGTTTTATACCATCTACTATAGAATGGGAATTAGGTATTAGCTGTGATACAATAAATAAACACATGATTATGAATAGCGATATTGCAAGTTTTAATGAAGATTTTTCAACAGACCAATTTGCATATTTAGCTCAACAATGGACTAGTAATGAAAAAGATAGAAATGATTTATTTACAGTTTATATTTTGTATTGTAATTCTTTAAATATGAGTATTATTTATAATAAAGATGTTAGTGATTCAACTTATGATAATATAATTAAAAATATAAATAATGATATTAAAGATTTAGAATATATTGAATGTTTTGAATTAATATCTGAAAATATTGTTAATCAATTAAATAATTATTTTGAAAAAGCTAATTTTGATAATATTGAAGATTTAAAAACAAAAGTAAATAGTTTTAAGATATTAAATAATATTACATTACCAGAACAAAAAACTGAAAAAGAATTAGTAATTGGTTTTATTAATCAAACATATAATCTTTCTACAGACCCTAATAAGAAAATGAAATCGTCTATTATACAAGATGAAATTGAAAAAGGTTTGAATTTATTTGTTAAAGATAAAAATGCATTCTCTAAACGTATTTCTAGTTATTTATTAGAACTTAAATTAAATAAAAAACGTTATAGTGATGGTATCTATTATTATGGTATTCAGCGTAAAGTTGATTGTATTAATTTTAAAAAAAATGTAGATGAACTTAATAATGATTTTAATGAAAGATTAAAAGAATATTCTTCTACTAAATAAATTCATTACACATTCAACTTCATTGAACACTTAACTTCATTGAACATTCAACTTCATTGTATCAATATTTCGAATCGTATGTAAAAAGAATTCTTTTGATGCGGTGAATACCCAATGAGTAGTAGCTAAACCAGTAATAATACCAACTAACAAAGACATTATAAACAATATCCTAAAAAATATTTTATAGTCCATTTATATTATTATAAAATATTTATTTTAACGCCATTACATTAATATTTCTAAATCTATAATAGTTTTGGGCTTCGCCCTAGCATCCAATGCGCAAAAACATTATCCTAACGGGGACTGAAGCTTCGCTACAGTTTAAGCTCTGCTTAACGGGCAAAGCCCTTACCTGTTTAGCTAACTTTGTTAGCCAAAGGGCTGTTTTACAGCCGTTTCTCAGGTTGTATAACCCTAAAGGGGTTAAAGGGGATTAATCACCTAATTGATATTAAAACTTAATTCGTGATTTTGTATTAGTCGGCAATTATAATTATATGTATAATAGTAATAATTGTTAGCTTCTAATAAATTATTTTCAACTATATAATTAATATTTTTACCAACAGCTGGTATTGTTGCAAACTGATAATTATTTTTAATTAATAATTGTTGGAACAATAGTCTTTTATCTTGAATATAATCAACATTACCTAAAACATAATCAATATCAAATGTATTGTATGTTTGATTATCCCAATCTAATTTATTATCTTTACCAAGTATATATAATCCTTTGTAAAAATAACATTTAATTATTTTTTTATTAAATAATAATTCTTTCATTTCTTCTAAACTAAAATTACGTCTAAAATAATATTGATTAAGTTCATTTTGTATTATTTTAAAATGTTCGTCAAAATTATCAATACTAATCTCTGTAAAATTACTTGACAAATCATTTTTTAAATTATTGTCTATGTTTTGCCCATTAGCCGTTCGTAAATCGATTGATTGATTTACAGTTCGTAAATCATCGTAATGATATCTCGATTTTAAAATAGGTAAGAAAGGTAATCTAACCGAATCACGTTTAAACAAGAAGGGTTGTTTTTTATCTTTAACCAAATTTAATATTGAACATATTAATAATAATGCTAAATCATTTGTTCTATATGGTTTAGATATACATAAAAAATCTACATACATAAACATAACTTCACTCGTATCTATTATTACATTTACCGGATGACTATGTATAAACCCAATTATTTTATCTTCTTTTAATAAACTAATATTTAATGCACCCGATAAATCAGTGTGATATTTAAAAAATGATTTATTTATATGTAAATTATCGCTAAATTCATTGTCAATAAATGCGTGAATTTTATCAAAATTATAATTATAATTATAATTAATTGTAATAGAAGGGTCATGTATTTTAAAATCAAAAGAACCATTTAAACCAATTAAACCATTCACACCACCATATTCACGAATAACTGGTTGATTATCCCAAAAATGATGTGAATGTTTGACTTGCATAAAAATATAAATTATTATAATTGGAATTATTAAAAAAAGATAATCTATAATCATTATAATAATTATATATTTATAATGTATTAAAATTACGCTTCATTTGCTGTAGGTTGTTCTTCATCATCTTCGTTATTTTTTACATACCATAATATTGGAAATGTTGTATTATCATCTCTATTACGTATAATTTGATGTATATCTTCTATACGTTTAATTTTATTATCATTATAATGATACCATCCATCACTATCTAAAACATAAACGGTATAATGACCAAAATATGAATTACCTTGATATTGAACAATAGCATTTAAATCATAAATATATTTATCAGAGAATTGAATAGATTCATAAATATTAATATTTTTATTATTAAAATTTTGTAATGTAAAGAATATATTTTCACGTAATTTTGAAATTTTATTAGCTACATTATGACTAGTTTTTTTATTACATTTATCACAATCTAAATCAATAGTTTCAGATGATTGATTATAAATACATGTTGTAAATTCATATTCATATATAAAATCTTTATTATCTATATATGGGTCTGATTTAACAGGATAAACTCGCCATATATGTTCTTCTCGTTGAGTTTTAATTTTATTTTTACATTCAGAACAAATTTTAATATCATTCCATGATTGAAGCCATCCTTTATTTTTTTTTGGTTGTTCTAAAAGCCAATGTAGGAATGATTCGGCAGAACATTGAGCATTCATATCAATTTTTGCAAAATCACAATATCCACTACGTGATAATAATAACATATCTTGATTACCAAAATGTTCTTTAAAACGTTTAAAAAGCGTATTATTATGTAATATTATTTGCATAATTGAATTTACATAACAACTGTTATTAATATTTTGTAATTTTATTTTCTCATAGGCTCCATCTAAATCATCAGTAGGGTCGATGTAATAATCATTTTTTGTTGAATTTTCAATCACTTTTTCGGAGTTTTTATACGATAACTGATTGGAATTAGCATCATTTGAATATTTTGGGTCATAATTAGTATTTAAAAACTCTGAGCTATGATATTTAGATGATATTAGCCATAGTTTTTTTAATTCTATATCCATATCCATTGTTTTTAGGATAAATTATTTATAATTATTAATTTATCAATTTTTTATAAATATAATAAAAATTTGATTTTATAAAAAAATATTTTTTCAGAATATTACTTATTAATTTAATGCAAACTAAAAAAAATGGTTTGACACGTCGTTTGATTGGAGATCGTTCTGAAAATGATTTTATGACATCAGTTCCATGTCCATCATGTAATAAAACCAAATATTATCAAAATTTAAATTCGGATAATTACAATTATCCAGGTGTAGATATTCGTTGTCGAAAATGCGATATCTATATCCAATTAAAATCCGGTAAAAAATATCCTAAATTACTTACCGAAATTGACTGTTATCCTATTCAATGTAGCACTAGACATATTACATTACAGTGTTTTAGATATTATTCTAATCGATTTTATTATGCATATTTACAATATGATTCTAAAACTGGATTAGCTATATATGCAATTGTTTCACAACTTTTAACTATTAATGATTTACATAAGAGTAAAAATTATATTTTATGTAAAGCAAATCATTCTACATACTATAATTTTAATCATAATTTACGTTATATTAAAAATATAGCTAATAAAAAAAAAGAAACAAATGTTAAACAAGATATTATCATAATTAATGACGAAGATAATAATGATTCTGATATAGGCCTTGAAATTCCTGAGAACTATTAAATTAATAAGTTTTTATTTTATATATTCTTTGTAATTGATTGTTGTAATATTTTTAAATAATATAAATTATTCTTTAAACTTGCTAATATACATCCTTTATATATTTTGTCATCTAATGGTGGTATAGGATATGATAAATGTGGTTGTTGATTGATAATTAAATTTATTGCCATTATAATTAAATATGCCTTTGACCTTTTATTTGTTCGACTATATCCATAAATAAACAGATTATATAAACAATCTATATATTCTCGTATATGTTTGCTTGTATATGTCTTTAATATTTCCCAAATAATCCAAATAAAATCCCTTCTATATTTAAAATCGACATTTTCGATAACTCTACTTGATACAATCATATTACCATTATGAAATGATTTTTCAAACTGTAAAATCCAACTATACCAATAAATAATATTTGTTTCTCTACTACTTAAACTATCATTTGTAAGATAATTACATATTTCAGATAATGGTATAATAATTTCTTTTGGGTCGTCAGTTTTAATAAATTGATTAACTAAATTTAAATTTTTACTAATTAGATTTTGTTTTTTATTTTCCATATTAAAATCAGCTGCTTCTATTTTTACTAATTTTAATAATTTATTTGTTTTAGCTAAAGAATTTAATGTTATAATAAAAAAAATAAAATTTCGTAATACTTGGTCATTTACCAATGCTAATTGATTGACTTTTTTGTCTCTAAAATCATATTTATTATAATGTTCATAAAAATTACGTATAAATAACAATCCTTGAACACAACCACTATTAATTTCATTAAAATAATTATTAATTAGTGTATGTAAAACTTTATCATATTGCCCTGATAAAATTAATTCAGTTGATAAATAATAAGCCTTCTCTATATTTTTTGTATATATAGCTGAATTAAATGCTTTTGTTATTTCACGAATATCATTATTTAAAATTGACCTATTTTTTAATGAATGTGGTATAAATGTTGATTCGAATTTTTTTGATAAAAATGTATTCATTTATTGATATAAAATTATATATTTTTTAAAGCCATTTACTGAATAAATTTGTGATTTTATTTATTGATGAATCTTGTTTATTTATGTCAGATGACGTATTTGAGTCTGATTTATATTTTTTATGAAAATAATCAATTATATTCTCGGAATAAGTGTTTGAATTTACCTCTATTTTATATCTAAATTGTTTTTCTGCCTCTTTATAACTTTCACCTGGTATAAATCTCGACATTACAAAATTATGAATATATTCTCGAGTAAAATCTGTATCATCTAATGATGGATGAAACTCTGTTAATGAAATTAACATTGTATAAAATGTAGATGCATGACGCCTTAAACAATTGTATATTTTACCTGTATATTCTTTAAATAATTCATAATTTAATGAAGTTTTACCACCCATTGCATCTATCATTTCCGGTGTAATTCTAATTTCAGGTGATACTGGCTTTGGGTCTTTACCTAAAATATATCCAAAATCAATATGAAAAAGAATACCCTTATTACTTAACATTATATTATCTAAATGTCTATCGCCTACTCCTAATAAATATGTAATTACACAATATGCTGCACAACTTTTTGTAAATTTATCTCTAAACTCATTAAAAGAAATGTTATTTTGTTCTAAAATATAATTCTGAATAGTAAAACCTAAATCTTCTTTTATATGATATAATGTGGATGAATTAGATACAAATTGTATATATCCATATTTTTCAGATAATGGTAATATATTATATGTAATAATATTAAAATCTATACCCTCTTCAATTTTTAATAGATGGTCCATTAAACCAATCATTTTCATTATAATTTCTTCTTTACGAATATCGTCCTTTTTTAACATTATATAAAACATTTGTTCATTATTTTTATCATTGTCTAAATATTTACAAGGTAATATTATCGGTTTGGTCTTGGATTCTATAGTTTTAATATGTTCAATCGCAAATCCTGTAAATTCCTGTTCAAAATTAACAGGTAAATTGAAAGGTTTCTTTGTATTAAAATCTAATTCACTTAAATATTTTTTTATATTTTCATTTATATCTGTTGGATTATTTTCTGCTATTTGAATTATATTCATAGTAAAATCATAACCATTCTGAAATAATTTATAAGTTTTTGTTTCTAAATGTTTTACTAATTTATATCTAAATTGTTTAAAATAATCTGCTGATGACATCTTATCTTTTATATTCTGAGTTAAGGTCCAAAATAATTGATTACATATATTTAGATGTTTTATCGATTTCTCTATTAATGTATTTTCCATCGCATCTGCTATATTTGTAAAATCTTTATAATAATGCATCAAGTTTATAAACCACGATAAGTAATACGATATTTCTTTTATATCACATTCTTTTAGCAAATCTATTATCTTATATATGATAGGTGGATATGTTAATTTACGAGATAAAATTAAGAAGATATCTTCACATGTTAATTTATTACAACATGAACGGGTGCACATTAATTCCCAACAAGATACTACGCGTTCGGTCGAGTTTAAAATATCGATACATTCCTTACGAAAATCATCATTTTCATTTTCCCAATCAATTGACTGTATTAATTGAGTAGTCCATTTTGAATGACCTTTAAAATATTTACGATTATTTCTTAGAATATTTTTTTCCCGTTTTTTATAAATATGGTCTGGAAAATAATACTGTATTTCCCGAAATGTGCTAAAATAGTATTTTGATATTTGATTCCATGCCTTACATACTTGGGCTATATTTCTAAAATCTCTTATATCTAATGGTAATAAATCAAAAATAGTTATTAATTTAGATAATGATTTTAGTTTTATTATTTCATCAAAACAATCCTTACATGAACGTTCCTTTTCACTAAAATTAAAATAAGACTTTATATTTAAATATGATGTCCGAAATGCATCACATACAGGTTTGCCTATAGTATCCCATTGTTGGTTTGGTATATTATCGGTTATACACGATATTTCTATAAAATAATTGGAACATTGATAGCAAAATATTTTTCCACAATTTCGACAATGATGTTTTCGCAGTAATAATGTGAATAATGCCTGACAATTTTGACAATTTGTTATATTCTCGTCTTTTACCCATACATGGCGTCTGCGTTCATTAATATCTGATGAAAATGTTTTATATAAATCTCGGCGAATTGTAGGAGATAATTCATGTATTGATTCATTATCTAAAAACATAGAAATTGATAAATCTGAATTATTTTTTTTATTTAATTTTTCCATTTATCTTAATAAAACATATTAATGTTTATTATATTTTTAACATTCAATTATTATTCAATTATTTATTTTATTATATATTATAAATTTGCGTAATTATATGTTTTACTATCATTATCGACATTTATAAGTCGAAGACTATCTATTATGTAATTTTTGATTTAATTACATCTAATTTACGCTTATTATTAATGATGAATTTGCGTAATTATATGTTTTATTATCATTATCGACATTTATAAGTCGAAGACAATCTATTATGTAATTTTTGATTTAATTACATCTAATTTACGATTATTATTAATGATGAATTTGCGTAATTATATGTTTTACTATCATTATCGGACGCTTTAGCTAACCTGTTGCAACGCATCAGGACATTTATAAGTCGAAGACTATCTATTATGTATTTTTTGATTTAATTACATTGAATTTACGCCTATTATTAATTATAAATTTGCGTAATTATATGTTTTACTATCATTACTGGACGCTTTAGCTAACCTGTTTCTTTGCATTAGGAAATTAATACTAATTTTATTCAATATAATTAATATTAATTATTACTTATTGTTGTAATTGATTTTTTTTATTTTTAGCAACAATATTCCAATCATATATATAATCTAAATTATAATTATGTTTTTTAAATAAACAAATAAATAAGTTGCGTAATAAATCGTAATCTGGCTTTTGTTTAAATTTTAATAATCTACAATATTTCATATATAATAAAAATTCACGAGGTATATCATTGCATAAATCTATTAAACTAGTATCATATTTAACTTTAAAAATATTTGATGACCTTTTTTCCTTAGTTGAACCATCTAATCCTTGCCATGGTAATGTTCCCTTTAAAAAAAATATTAACATATATCCAATCGATTCTAAATCATCTCTTCTACTTTGTTCAATACCACGATGATTTCTAATTGATGAATAACGAAATGAACCTGTAAAACTCTTATCTGTAGAATATTCAATATGTTGTCCTTCTAAAATATAACGTTTAGAAAGACCAAAATCAATTAAATAAATACGACTTTTGTTTTTACCAATACCTATTAAAAAATTATCGGGTTTAATATCTCTATGAATAATACCCGCATTATGAATACTTTCAATTCTGTTTAATATTTGAATACCAATCATTAATGTAGTTTTTAATGTAAATTTCTTTCCACAAAAATCCAATAAATCTTCTAATGATGGACCTAAACATTCCATTATACAAATATAATTCTTCTTTGTTTTACGAAAATCATATATCTCTGGAAATCCTACATTATCATTTATATCTTTATATATACGATATTCAAAATCTAGTCTCGATGATTTTTTTAATTCTTCTACTTTTATTGCTACTAATTCATTCGTGTTTTTATCGATGGCTTTATATACTACACCAAATGCACCGGTGCCAATTTTTTTTATAATTTCATAATTAGATAAATCATTAGACATAATATTAGTTATTAGCTTATAATAAGCATAGTTTTATATTATTTTTAATTATACGTATTTATTTATTAAAAATAATAATTTATAAAATAAAATTATTTATCTAAACAAACTACCAAAATCATCTTGTTTATATTTTTTTTCATTTAAATTTCTCTCTTTTTTAATTACTACATTATTCTCTAAATTTACAATTTCTTTTCTTTGATTTATATATCCTTCAACCCTTTCTTTTATAAAATCTAATGTATATATCTCAAATGTAAGATTTTTATTTAATACATAATCATATGGTATTAAAATATATCCGTTTTGACCAAATGTTTGTCCAAATGTAGATGCCATAATAAACATCCTTCTTTCTTCTATATATCCAACTAATACACCACTTATTCCACCTAATTTTTTATCTATTTGTTCATCCGGCATCCACATATATGTTTCAATGTTATTTAAATCATAATATACTGAAAAACCTATTAATAATGGATATTTATTATTTAATAATGATTTTAATGTTTCTAAGTTTTGTTCAACCCGATATATATCTATAAATTTAAAGGCATTACTTTGTTCATATAATTTACCTGATATTTCATTAACTAAATTATCATTATTTGTTGAAAATTGATTTTCACTACATATACCATTTTCTTTAATTGATTGAAATATCGACTCTAAACTTAATAATGATTTTACATTTTTATAAAATTTTATATTTCTATAAATAAACATTGCGGATGGAGGAAATATTGGCAAACTATTACTTCGTAATAATTGATAATGTAATAAATATACAACCGATATTATCGGATTAAATGGATATTGATTCATATTCTGAATTTGAGGAAAATTATTTCTTAAATCAATATAATTTGGCAATTCAGTTGATAAATTAAATTTACGTTTTAATGTAATCATATCTAAATATTTAAATTCAAATCCTGGAAAACTTGGTAATAAATTATAACGTTCATTGAAATATATTTGAGTATTTAATGTCTGAATTTTATTAATACTTGATTGTTCATCTAATTGCACACTTTCAGAAGCTCCCATTGTTATATTTATGTATAATTCAACATATTTTTAATTATCTTTATTCGCACTACATTTTAAAATAAAAATTGTTATAAATATCTTATTTTATAATAATGTTTTTAGAATAGGTATATCTTTTATTACACCGTCATTTTCATCATATTCTAATTCTGTATTTTTTGTTAGTTTTTTTTCTAAAACCATTTTCTCTAATTTCTTTTGAATATATTCCTGTTCAATTGGATTAATTTCACCTTGTTCAACCATACGAGTTAAGTATTCTTTAATACGTGTTTTTTTAGAATACATATCTAATCTATTCCATTTCTTTTTTAAACTTAATTCATTTAATTTATTTGATAATTCATCGTCACAATTATATAATGTTGATACTTTTTCATGTATTAATTGTTTCTTATTCTTGGAATTATTTTTTATATATTCCATATACGATATTGTGCTTTTAAATTTATCAAGGTCAAATTGGTTTCCTCTATATTCTTTTATTGGTGCTACTTTTTCTTCTTTTGATTTACTAGATGATATAATTTTATCGTTTTCGATATCACTATCATTGTTATCATTACATAATATCGATTCATTATTAAAATTATATATTTTTGATCTTAACTCTTTTAACATATTATATTAAAATTAATAATTTATTTTAAAATAAAAAATATTTTCATTTATTAATAATCAAATTTTTAATTTTAAATTTGATAATATAAAGTTTTTTAATTACTATATATTAAACAAAAACATTATGGATAATTTAAATGATTATATTATACAAATTGCAGATGATTGCTTTAAAAATGTTTCTTCTACTATTTCATTAAACGAATTATCTGTTTATTGTAGCACACTATTATTAAGCGTGTATGATAAAAAAACATATGATAAAGAAGTCTTTCAACCATGGTTAAAACAATTAATTGCACAATTATATCCTTCTAAATATGGTCATCATTTTAATAATTTCAAAATTATTGATAGAAATGAACAAGTTAATAAACTTAAAAATATACCTGTTATTGAACAACGTAGTGAAGAATGGTATAAAATAAAAGAAGATAGTATTGGTGCGAGTGAATGTGCTACTATTTTTGGTGATAATCCATATCAAACTAAAAACCAATTGATTTTAAAGAAATGTGGTCATAAAGAGAATAAAGAAGAAATTCCAAGTGTTCATATTACACATGGTGTTAAATACGAACCTATTATTCAACGAATTTATGAAGATTTACATAATACTCAATTATTAGAATTTGGTAGTATTAAACATCCTAATTACTCATTTATTAGTGCATCCCCAGATGGTATTACTCCTACGGGAGTAATGATTGAAATTAAAGCACCTTATGCTAGAATTATTAATGGTATTCCACCTAAATATTATTGGTATCAGATGCAACAGCAATTACAAGTATGTGGTTTAGACAAGGTTGATTTCGTTGAATGTAAAATAACAGAATATCTTAATTTTGATGATTATAAAGCTGATTTCTATGATGACCCAAATGAACCTTTAAATAAATTAGGCAAACATAAGGGAACTCTATTAGTTTGTATTGATAATCAAGCTACTACTGAATATAAACCATATTATTATGTTTATCCACCTAAATTTTTAAAAACAAATGAAATACAAAAATGGTTATCAGATGAACGTACAAAAATTGAAAAAGAAGGCAGATATATGTTTTGTAAAAATGTATTTTGGACCCTTGATATATTTAAATTAACTGAAGTTTGGAGAGATGACGAATGGTGGAATAAGCATATTCATTTATATGTTGATATGTGGAATGAAGTTCAACTATACCGTAAAAATGGTATTGCATCTTTATTAAATAAAAAAACTACTACTAGAACATATAAACCTAAAGTTGAAGATTGTATGATTAATACCGATGACGATACACATCGACTTTTATGGTTTGAATATGACCATCCTGCTGATATTGAGAGTTATTTTTCAGATAATGAAATTAAGGACCTAAATAATAGTTGCTTGATTTATTCAACCGATGACTCAGACATTGATACTAATATTAAATCAAATGAAAAAAGAATTATTAAAGTAAAAAAATCAACTATTCCTGTTAAAAAACATACAAATATTTATAGTGCAGGTAATAATCGTAGTTGTATGATTGATTCCGACGATGATTAGAATATCATATAAATTTTTATTTATAAATATATTAATATAAAAAGTAAAATATATATTACTATATTTAATATGAAAGTTGCTTTAATTACAGGTATTAATGGACAAGATGGTTCTTATTTAGCAGAATTATTATTAGAAAAAGATTATATTGTATGGGGAATTATTCGTCGTGCTTCTACATTTAATACAAAACGTATTGACCATTTAAAAAATAATGAAAATCTTAAACTTCGTTATGCAGATTTATCTGATAGTTCATCTTTAATGAATATCCTATATGAAATTAAACACAATTATACTCAAATGACACGATTGGAAGTTTATAATTTAGCCGCAATGTCTCATGTTAAAGTATCTTTTGAAATGCCAGAATATACAGGAGATGTTGATGCTATTGGTGTTTTACGATTACTTGAAGCTATTAGAAACACTGGTTTAATTGATATTACTAGATTTTATCAAGCTTCTACATCTGAATTATATGGTCTTGTTCAGGAAAAAATACAATCCGAAAATACTCCATTCTATCCACGTTCTCCATATGGTGTTGCTAAATTATACGGATTTTGGATTACTAAAAATTATCGTGAAGCGTATGGTATGTTTGCATGTAATGGAATTCTTTTTAATCATGAAAGTCCTCGTAGAGGTGAAACATTTGTCACTCGTAAAATTACACTTGAATTAGGTAAAATCATTCGTGGTGAAACTGATAAACTTGTTTTAGGTAATATAGATTCATTACGCGATTGGGGACATGCAAAAGATTATGTTTATGGTATGTGGTTAATTTTACAACATGATACACCAGATGATTTTGTATTATCAACTGGGGAATATCACTCTGTAAGAGAATTTGTTGAAAAAGCATTTGCATTAAAAGGATTTAATATTAACTGGAAGGGAAATGGTATTAATGAAATCGGTTATGATACAAATAGTGGTAAAGAACTTATATTCATATCTGAAAAATATTTTAGACCTGCGGAAGTTGATGAATTATTAGGTGATTCATCCAAAGCTAGAACAACATTAGGATGGACAACTTCATATTCATTTGATGATTTAGTAAAAGAAATGGTTGATAATGATTCTTATGGATTATAATTTATTTTGTTTTGGTGATTTCTTTTTGTGTATTTTTATTGATTTTATCTTTTTAATTCTACCACCGTTAATATTAATGGGATTTTTATCTTTTTGTAATTGTATTAAATATCCTTCAAATTCTTTATTTTTACTATTTATTTTGTCTATTTCATTATTAATTTTTATTATATATTCTTCTATTAATTCTTTATTATTTTTAGTTTGATTTGTATTATTATTTTCAATTATTTCTGAATATTCAATTGCATCTTTAAATTCATCTCTATCTTTTATTGGGTCCTTCTTAATTAATTCATTTAATTTTATATTTTCATCATTAATTTTTTGTAATTTTTTCTTATAATTTAATTCTAATTGTTTATTAAAATATTCAATCGGTTTATTATCAATTATAAATGTATAAATCTCGGGATATTTATTTAAATAATTTGGCGGATATGCAGTCATTAAATATTTATTAGTGTTGTTATCGAATATAATACCGTACTTTTTTAATTCATTTATATCTAATATTTTTTTTAAAATATTTAATCTATCAGTAATTTGATTAAATTCTTTTATTTGTAAATTACCTTTATTATAATCATTTATTTGTTGTTGATATTTTTGTAAATTTATAATGCTACCTCCATTTATATTATCATTTTTATTCATTTATTATAAAATGATATTATTTATTTATTTTCTACGTCTTTCTTGAGAACGACGTTTTTCTTGAGAATTACGTTTTTGACATGGAGACCCTTGTTTTTTTTGACTTTGACCACCTTTTTGTTGGCTTTTACGTTTTTCTTGAGAACGGCGTTTTTGACATGGAGACCCTTGTCTTCTTTTACCACCTACTAATTGAACATTTGCTGAACTAGCAATTGTTTGTATTTTATTTTCTAAATCTTGAGTTTTATTTGATAATTCACTTCTTAAATTATTTAATAATTCTTTTGCATTTTGTAATTCTAGTTGGATTGAATTATCTACTGATTGTAATACTGATTGTTCGAATGGTTGTTCTAATGATGGTTGAACTAATGGTGATTGTTCTAATGGTTGAACTAATGGAGATTGTTCTAATGATGGTTGAACTAATGCTTGTTGTTTTTGATTGATACATGCATTTTCAAAATATTTTTCAATTAATTCAAGTGCTTTTTTTACACTTGTTCTAAATCCGTCTGGAAATACTGTAGCTGGTATATTTTTATTTTTAATAAAATCACGTAATGTATCAACTGATGTATAAGTTGCATTATTATTATAATACTTATTATACATTGATTCTAAATTTGTAGCTTCTTCAACAGTTAATATAGGAGAACAATTTTTAAATAATGGACGTAATCCACCTCTTTGTTGTTTTTGACTATTCATTTTATACTATATTATTCTAAAATAAATTTGATTATTCTAAAAATTATTCATTATTTATAAAAAATTTAAAAATGGATGCTTTAATAATTTTACGAGATTGGTTAAGAACACCTGGTGCACATATTGTTAAATCATCTATAACTCCTGATTTATTAAAAGAACTAAATAATATTTGTGATTATAATACTCTACAATATTGGTATAATAATGTTCGTAAATTTTTAATAAATCAAATTCAGAAATATGGTAAAATAAAAAAGAATAATTTACAATATTTCAAATACTTTTATACTGGTAATAAACAAATAGATTTTCAAAATATGAAAAAATATAATAATACATATATTTCAGTTTATGAAGTTTGTAGTTTTTGTTTAAAATTAAAAAATGCTAATAATGAAATATTAAATTATGTTAATAACATTTATAATACTATTATACTATTAAATAATAACTATAAATTTACTAAAAATCGCTATGATTTGTTTCATAAAATGAATGACCTTGGTTTAGATAATGATATTGTTAAATACACTATTTTACCATATGTATAATTAATGGTTAAATACACTATTTTACCATATGTATAATTAATGGTTAAATACACTATTTTACCATATGTATAATTAATGGTTAAATACACTATTTTACCATATGTATAATTAATGGTTAAATAC